>PPYE01107404.1_pt1 | contig 15680 bp, 17 predicted proteins | sample 1559881 | NCBI WGS metagenome assembly PPYE01 (sample SAMN08240022, study PRJNA423297) | Human gut metagenome, whole genome shotgun sequencing project. | reverse complement strand
CAGGAATTTATACATAAACTTGATGAATTTATGGAACATCACAATGATGAGGTAGAAGATCAAGATGAACAGATTATGGGAATTTTAAAATATCTCACAGAGTGGTTAGTTAATCACATTCTGTATGTCGATGGTCAAATTCCAAAAGGCTGATATAGTAAGAAAGGCTGTTACTTTTTAGAGACTCAGTCACCTCAGAGTTGCAGCCTTTTTTATTTTGAATATAAAATATGACACATCCTATACTTCCTCGGTGTCACTCCATACTTCTGTTTAAACGCCTTGATAAAATGGCTGCAGTCACAAAATCCTGTCTCCTGGCTGATATAAGTTAGGTCAAAATCTGTGAATTGCAATAAGTCCTCCGCTTTTTGCAGTCTTACCGTGAGAACCATCTCCTTGCAGGTCTGCCCATAGTACTCCTTGAATATTGCGGCAAAATATGAATAACTCATATGAAATTTTTCCGCTAGCTCCGCCACCGAGAGATCTTCCTGGTAGTGCTGTGAAATGTACTCAGATACCTCTGTAAATTTTTCGCTTAATACAGTTTCCTTTTCCCTTTTTTTTATCTGAAAGCCTTCCTGCTTCCAGACACGAAGAATTTCTGCCATAAGAAGACAATAATTCGAATGCATAATAATGTCATAACCAAATTGCTTTTCTTCTAACGTCTTTACTGATCCCTGAATCAGCTGCTTCATTTTTTCCTGATTAAATTTCTCTTTCGAAAAATAAACCGATAGCTTCTGCTCCACTGTTGCCATGGCGATCAGACTCGAAATCGGTGGAAGCGCCGAACCGGATATATTCAGATGTACCGGATCAAATTTCAGGACATAGTAGCGGATTGGAAGTTGTCCTGCTGAATAAATTGCATGAGCCATCTGCGGATAAAATACGATCAGATCTCCCGGTTCCAATACATAATTCTCTTCTCCTGCCTCTACATACGCCTTTCCCTCCACCATATAAAGAATCTCCACAAAATAATGCCAATGTGGAAGAATTGGAAACATCTCAGATGTCTGTGCATCAAATAAAAAGGCTTCATATGGTTTGTTTAATTTGTCTGAATATTCAAAATAAGGTTTCACAGATTATCTCCATCATAGATTTTTACAATTTTGTAATAGATTCATTATATCATATCTTTTTTCTACATGATATACTTTCAGCAGAAAACATCCAGAAACTATATAATTCGAAAGACAGGAGGTTTTTACCAAAATGAAAATTCAAAATCAGCTTGGATATATTAAAGGAATTACATTTGCGCCATTTCACAGACGTGGTTCTCTTTCTACACAGACTGCACGTGATAGTTTTGATTATATGATAGAACACACGGCTGCTGATTTCGTAATCCTTGCTCCTGCGGGGCTACAGGAGCACGCACACTCAGAAGAGATTTGTTACACTTCCAGTGCCACATTCTCAGATGAAGAATTAATCAATATGATACGTTATGCAAAAAGCAAGGGCATCCGTGTTGCCCTGAAACCTACCGTCAATTGTAAAAACGGTGTCTGGCGCGCTTACATCAGTTTCTTTGAAAAAGATGTTCCATGTGAACCGAAATGGGAAAACTGGTTTGCCTCTTACACAGAATTCCAGACACACTATGCCAAAATTGCAGAAGCCGAACAATGTGATCTTTTTATTGCAGGATGTGAGATGGTAATGACGGAACACCGCAGTGAAGAATGGAGAAACGTAATCGCTGCGATCCGAAACTATTACCACGGACCTGTTTCCTATAATACCGATAAATATCAGGAAGAAAATGTAACCTGGTGGGATTGTGTCGACATGATCTCCTCCAGCGGATATTATCCGATTGATCAGTGGGAACAGGAACTTGACCGTATTGAAAGGGTCGTTCAGAAGTTCAAGAAACCATTTTTCTTCGCTGAAGCAGGATGCATGTCCAGAAAAGGTTCCTCACTGCTGCCTAACAACTGGGCGATTCAGGGAGCTTTACGTCTGGAGGAACAACCAGACTGGTATCGAGCTATGTTCGAGGCCTGCGCAAAACGCTCATGGGTCAATGGTTTTGCCATGTGGGAATGGGCACCGGTTCTTCCTTCCAGAAGTACTGCGGCAAGAGATACCAGCTACGAAATCTGCAACAAACCGGTACAGGAGGTTATTAAAGACTACTATGGGAGAGACAAAAGAAAATAACATACAACAAACTTCAGAACAGGATCTCTGGCAGGAAGAAGCTGCCATGATGCACATCTTCAGCCGGAACAGAAAAAATAACCTGCGCACGCTTCTTTCTCTTTTCAAGGGACACTATGGCGCGCTGGCTGGTTCCGTTTTCTTTTTCATTATCAAGCATTCCCCAACCTGGGTTCTTCCAATCGTTACAGCTAATATTATCAATGCAGTGACAGACCACAACGGGAATATTACCAAAATTCTGATTCTGAATACCATCCTTATGATTGTATTTCTGGTACAGAACATACCAACCAACTACATCCATACCTGGCTCTATGCCAAAACGGTACGAACAGTAGAGAAAGAATTGCGCGAAGCCCTAGTCTGCAAGCTTCAGCAATTGTCGATCACCTATCACAAAGAAATGCAGTCCGGAAGGCTTCAGTCGAAGATCATGCGAGATGTAGAACAGATACAAAATCTTGCATCTCAGATCTTTATCTCTCTTTTGACTATCATTCTGAACATTGGTGTATCCTTCGGAGTGGTCATCTTCAAAAGTCGGATCGTATTTCTTTTCTTCCTCTGCACGATACCGGTTTCTGTTTTGATCATTGTTGGTTTTAAAGGAAAAATCAAAACCCATAACCGTGCTTTCCGTAAAGAAATGGAAGAAACTTCTGCAAAAGTAATGGAAATGGTTGAAATGATTCCTGTAACCAAAGCTCACGCTCTGGAAGATCAGGAAGCCCGTAAAATGAGTGAACAGCTTCGTAAAGTTGCTGAAAAAGGGCTTCAGCTTGATATGATTCAGACATACTTTTCTTCAATCAGCTGGGTTGCATTTCAGATCTTTCAGGTATTCTGTCTTGCATTTACAGCCTACATTGCATGGAAAGGAATCATCGGTGTCGGAGATATCACCTTATACCAGACTTATTTTTCCAGCATCGTCGCTCAGATTGCAAGTATTGTGACTTTGCTGCCAATCATTGCGAAAGGCCTGGAATCCGTTGAATCGATTGGTGATGTGCTTTGTGCAAATGATATTGAGGACAACCGTAGGAAGAAAAAAGTAGTTGATCTGAAAGGTGAGATTACATTTCAGGATGTATCTTTTACTTATAAAGGCGATGAAAAACCGGTATTAAGTCATCTGAACTTCAAGATTCAGCCGGGGGAAACAGTTGCCTTTGCCGGTGGTTCCGGCTCTGGAAAAACAACAATCCTCAATCTTGCCATCGGTTTCCTGAAAGCTGACAGCGGACAGGTATTGGTTGATGGAAATGACCTGATGGAACTGGATCTGCACAGCTACCGAAAGCAGATTGCCGTCGTTCCACAACAGTCCATTCTCTTCACCGGAACTCTCCGCGAGAATATCACCTATGGATCTGAATCCATCTCCGAGGAACAGTTATGGAATGTCATCCGTGCAGCCAACCTGGAAGAAGTTGTCCAGAAACTGCCTGATGGTCTGGACACGATGATCACAGAACATGGGGAAAATCTTTCCGGCGGACAACGGCAGCGCATCTCCATTGCCCGTGCATTTTTACGGAATCCGAAGATCCTGATTCTGGATGAGGCAACTTCTGCGCTTGACAGCATTGTCTCTTCACCACCTTCATCTTTTTGTACAGGTTCAACCACAAATCTTTGTTTTTGAATCTCATGGCCATGCTCCATCTGCCGTATATCCGCTCTTTGCAACCGCTTATCTTTGAGTGTGCAATTTTCAAACAGTTCATCATACTTTCTTGGTCTATATTTTCGTGTCTCCAGCCCTTTGATGCATTTAAGTGCCTGTTTTGCCTTGGCGACATTCATATTCGTTCCGAAATTATTCTGGAAGTATTCAATTCTCTGGAGCTCGTCTTTGATATCTCTCCTGTTTTCCCGACACACTCTTAACAGTTCCACTAAATCTATTGCCTCTTCTTCGTTCGTCTCACATAGTTCAATATAATGCAGAATATCGCAAATTTTCTGTTCTATATCGGAATGCTTTTTCGCCAGTTGTTCCCGGTAGTCCTTCAAGCCTTCCACAAGATAGGTGAAATGTGTCAGATATTCCGCCCAGTCGATTTCTGACAGGTCATATGACGACACGTTTTTTTCAACTGGTTCTGATACCTCATCATACGCGAGTTCCTTAATCGGAGAAACAAACGCATCTTCATACGCTTCGCCACTCTCTACTGCTTCCGCATCCCTGTCTTCTGCCTTTTCTTCAAGCGGAACCATACAATAAAACGCGGCTTTTTTTCCTACACATATGCGGCTATTCGCCTGCGCAAATGTAAATACAGTCGCATCCTGTTCACCTGCCACTGCCACCAGCTGATCCGCCTGGTTTGTTCTATAATAATTTCCGCTGTAATCCATTATGTAGTATAAAGCATCTGCTCCCATAGGCACCTCCAATACTGCGTCCTCGCCCTTGCCACATCATGTATCCTCAAAAAAATAAGAACCAGCAAGAGTTTATCTCTTATCTGATTCTCATTATAAAGATCGGGGTGTCCCATAAACACACCTTGCAGATCGAATTTTTGTTCTTATTTCTTATATTGCCGGATCAACCGGTCAATTTCAGCATTCATCATTTCCACTACATTCTCAGGTCCCGTGAGTGTAACTCCGTCACCGAGACCGATAATCCATGCCAGGAACTGTCTGCTGACGGCAACTTCTACATTCACGACAAACCTTTCATCATCCAGCCGGATCATCGAAACATCTTTGCCAAAACGGTCGATCATCACTCCCGCAAAAGAATTGTCACACTCAATTCGTACTAATTCCTCTTTGCCGCCGTACATTCCAAACATTTTTCTGGCATATGCTGCCATATCAAATGCCTTAAATGCCTGTCTGCCTTCCCTTCCTCTGCCATTTGACTGGATATCGAGCATTTTGTCCACTCGAAAATGCTTGATCATTCTCTCCGAACTGTCGTATGCAATCAAATAGTAATTCTCATCATCCCAGGATAAAGCCCACGGACTCACCTCGTATAGTGCACCATCATGCCGTAGTTCTATCTTCTTATCAACATTCCACTGGAAATATTGAAACGTTATCCTTGAATTCTCCGCTATTGCCGTATGAATCCTGTCAACATTATAATAAATGCTCTCATTCATCGTCTTGACACGGCCAGCCACAAATACCTGCCGATGCAACTGAGAGGCTTCATATTTGCTCGCAAGACCCTCGATCTTTTTTATCAGCTCGTTGGACTTCTTAACTGTGATAAATTTTGCCGACTGCACAGAATCAACCAATAACTTTAATTCTGCAAGCTCAAACTGGCGGTTTCCAATATGGTAGGAATATGTTCTGTCCTCCTGGATTCCAATAATATCTAATCCGTATACCCTAAGATTTTCAATATCATTATACAAGCTTTTACGTTCCGCACTTATGCCATATGCCGCAAGGGCGTCAATCATTTCCGGCATCGTAATGCTGTGTGTTTCGTCCGTTCGCTCAAGCAAAATTTTCATAAGATATATCAGTTTCAATTTTTGATTTGACGACTTAGGCATGGCACACCTCCAAAACACACAAACTTCCCTTATATGATAGCATAAATAATCCTAGTATGTTGCAGTGACATACCCATTCCATGGGATTCTGACTCTTCATTTCCTCAGTAACTCTCTCTGTGCCTCTGCATCTGTCCAGCTATTTTCTTTCTACTCTTTCCAGATCAATCCCGCAGACAGGTTTCTGAACTAACCAGCTACTGATTTTTTACATTTTCTCCATCCGATAAAATGCGCCTTTTTTCTCTATCAATTCTTCGTAAGAGCCACATTCCAGAACATTTCCTTTTTCAATCACAGCAATCCGGTCAGCATTGCGAATGGTAGACAGACGGTGGGCTACGATCAGTGTGGTACGTCCTTTCACAAGTTTCTGGATTGAATCCTGAATCTTCTTTTCAGAGATGAGATGTATTTTACAATAGCTGGTTGCAGGCATTATTTTGGCAGTGATTTTATGAAAAAGGGTATGAAAGTGAAACTTGTAAAAGAGCCGGATAATGAGTATGACAAAGAGGCAATACAAGTAAAAGTGAAAGGACTTGGGAAGGTCGGATATGTAGCGAACAGCCCATTCACTGTAAAAGGTGAGTCTATGAGTGCCGGCAGACTTTATGATAAGATCAGCGATAAAGCAAAAGGGAAAGTCGTGTTTGTGGTTGATGGTGGAGTTGTGTGCAGGATTACCATCACTGGACGAACAAAGTGAGGTTGGAGCCTATTTCTCCAATCTTGATCACCTTATCACCCTTCATCAGCGAGAGTCAGAGTAGAGTTTTGAATATTATAGAAACGGCTCGTGGAAAAGGAGATATTCAGAAAGCGGTGGATGAAATTTTCAATCAAAACGAAAGGCATCATTATGGGGTGCTTTTTAGTTGGAACTTTAGTATAATAATTATCAAAAAATGCATTTGATGCGTAAAAATATAAATCATCATCTAAGGGGATGAATAACATGGAAAAAATGAGATGGATTGTTTTTATATTTGTTTTTTCATCATTGGTAGGATGCGGCTCAATGTCAACGGGAGATACAACGTCTGAACAACAGAAATCTTCAATACCAAACGAGTCATCTGAAGGGACAGAAACGCTGGAAGGGTTAGCGCAGTCCGACCCAGAAGATGCCTGGAGAAAAGCGTATTTGGATTATCTTAATACGGAAGTAGCGCCTTGCGCGCGAGAAGTTTCTTTTACGTTTATTTATTTAGATGATGATGATATCCCAGAAATGTTCATTGATACAGGTATTGAGGCTTCGGGACAAGCTATTATTGGGTACTATGATGGTGAAATAGTCGAGGGATATTTCTCGAGAATTGGATCACAGTACATTGAAAAAAGTGGATTGGTTTATACTAACACGGGTCATATGGGTTTTTATCCGCTAGATATTACAAAATACGAAAACGGGGAATTTACAGTTATCGGATCTGGTATAGCATGTTTTACGGATGAGAATTCTCCGGATACACTTACCTATGAGTGGGAAGGTGAACAGGTAAGCGAAGAAACATTTGATTCGAAGGTTGCGGAGTTTTATGATTTGGAGCAGAGCAGATATCCTGATAATTTCAAAACATATAACGAATTTGTGTACCAGATTAAGACAGGTAAATGGACTTCTTATGATCACCGGTATGAATTCATTGCAGCAGATACTACATGGGATGAAGCGCAGGAAGCCTGTAAGCAAAAAGGTGGATATCTTGCAACCATTACTTGTAATGAAGAAGCAAACACGATAGCTGCTCAGATGCGGGAACAAGGGATGGAAAGCTATGCGCTATTTGTTGGCTTTAGAAGCAGTGAATGGGTTGGAGATACATTTTATGTATCTCGTTGGATTAATTCTGACGGAAGCTACGAGAATGTTATGCCGTCAAGGTATGATTTTTGGGATTATCACTGGCCAGATTATGCATATAGTGAACAGGAATGGAAACCAGAACGAGATGAAACGGATTGTGGTCTGGTAAAGTATAATAAAGAAACAAATCAAATTTATGTATTCGAGGCACCAGATAATCTTTTGGAAACATCACCGCAATACACTGGGAAAATGGGATATATTTGCGAGTATGATTTACAAAATGCGCAATGACTTTTATGCGGGATACGAAGGATGAGTTATGAATGTTTTTGTAATCGTACTTAAGGGAAAAGAAATAGACATAATCATTCCACGTGAAAGAAGGTGACCACAACGAAACTGTTTAAGAAAAAAATTCCCGCACAGACTTATGATAAAGACAGCCAAAAGCCGGTGATTAAGGCGAGCATCTGCAACGGCGAGCAGATTGCCGGTTTCAAGGATCTTCATACGGGAAAGATCGAGGAAGTGATGCTGATTAAGGGGCCGGCGGATTTGGAACGGTTTAAGAAAATGTATGGCATTGAGGATGAGATCGGAAAGGAGTATTGATATGGCGAAAAGGAATTGCGGGAACTAAACGAGGAGTATCGCAGCCGGGAGTACATGGAAGTGTCGGAAGATTACAGATAAAAAGTATGGACAGCCGGAACATGGAGTACCGGACATAAGACAGAGCGCGGCAGAGACAGCTGCGCATGGCAGAAGGTAAGAGAAGGGAAGAACGCCGGCGGAACATGCAGAGAGGACAGGGATACGGGATGAACAGTATTTTTCACAGAATCAGCGTTAGAAAATATCAGAACAGGGACGTGGAGCAGGAGAAAATCGAGCTGATGTTAAAAGCGGCGATGGCGGCTCCGTCCGCGTGCAATCAGCAGCCGTGGGAATTTTATGTGGTGAAGGACAAGGCGGTGATCGAGCGGCTGTCAGAGGCTTCGCCTTATGCAAAATGTGCGAAGGACGCGCCGGTCGTGTTTGTGCCGTGCTTCCGGTCTAAGGGGATTGCGCCGGAATATTTTGATATCGATATGAGCGCGGCGGTGGAGAACCTTCTGCTGGAGGCGGACGAGCTTGGGCTTGGCGCGGTCTGGATGGGAATTTCGCCGGATGAAGGCAGAATGAAAGCGGTGCGGGAAGTGCTGGATATTCCCGAGGACCTTCATGCATTTGCGCTGGTTCCCTGCGGTTACCCGGCAGAGGAGAGAGCGCAGGAAGACCGGTATGAGGAGAGCAGAGTGCACTATATTATGAACTGATTTGCCAATATTCCAATGGCAGAAGATTTGCAAGCACAGATGTTACGCGATAAAAACGGGGCGGCAGGGAAATGTTTCTCTGCCGCCCCGTTTTCGTATATTTATGAAAAATAAGAGGGAAAACAAGCCCCCTGCTTGGCGACGCGTCAGCGGTGCAGCTCCTGACAGCGTTTCCGGTACTCGGACGGTGTAACATCCGCGACTTCCCGGAAGACCCGGTTAAAATGTGTCAGGTTGGAAAACCCGGTTTCTCTGGCGACCTCGGTGACATTCCGGTCCGTTTCCATGAAGAGCCGCTTGGCGTTCATGATGCGGGTCTGCTTGATATACTCCACGATCGTGCGCTTGGTACTTTTCTTGAATTCCCGGCAGAGGTAATATTCGCTGACATAAAAACGCTCGGAGAGGTCTTTGAGTGTGATATCTTCTGCGTAATGGTTATGGATATACTGAATCACTTTGGTAACCCGGGTCTCGCGGAGGATGCCGGTGCTCTCCTGATTCATGCGCAGAAGCTGCACCATAATCAGGTTCAAAAGAGACTGCATACATTCGTCGTGGCAGTCCAGATGCGAATGCTGCTCCTCTTCCATGGCATAGATGATACGCCGCAGCTGGTGGATCTCCTGACTGTCAGGACGGTAAACCACCTGCGAGTGGAGAAGCTTATGAAGAAGATCCGCCGAGGTGATCGTCTTCGGGCGGAAATACAGCACCACCCGCGAAAATGCCATATCCTGGTCACCGTAGGAACGGTGCATCGTCTGTGGAGGGAAGAGAATACAGTCCCCGGCCTGAAGCTTGAAGAGCTTGTCATCCATCAGATGATAGCGCTCCCCGCTGTCGAGAAAATACAGCTCAAAATAATCGTGATAGTGAGACTGCGACATATTGTCATTGACGCCGGTTACCTGGGCGATGGCGCAGGCTGCACCGGCTGCCATACTTGTCTGTGCAACATCAATCATAAGGCACCTCATAGAAAATAAAAAACTCTGTTTCTATAGAAATTATAAAGCAAAAACGCAACAAGTGCAAGATATGTAAAAAAAAGTGCAATTTTGAACAAAGTCTGTATAGTTATTGAACCTGAGGTTTTGTAAGATGATGATAGAAGGAAAACAGATCTGAATGAACCGGATATAGACAATAAGAAAAAGAGTTACAAAACCAAAGGAGGAAAACTCGTGAAAGTATGTTACAAAGCAGGTGCTGTCACAGCACAGAATCATTATTATTCGATTGCTGCAGACGCAGTGGAGATTCGTGTATGGTTCCTTACGGATGATATCATCCGTATCCGGGCGGGTTTTGACGGGGACTGGGATGAAGCATCCTACAGTCTGGTAACAACCGCGTGGGAATCCCGCACAGATGAACTGATGAAGGATTACCGGAAGCGGATTAACGTAGCGGAAGCTGCACTGGTGGATGGTGAGACCAGGGCAGTGATTACCGGAAAGAAGCTCCGTGTGGAAGTGGAAAAAGATCCATTCCGCATCTGTGTCTATGATGCAGAAGGAACCATGCTTCATGCGGATATTCCGGAGCTTGCGTACCGTGAGGATTCTAACAGGCGCCGCATTCATACCAGCCAGATCGAGGATGACGATTATTTTTACGGATTTGGTGAAAAAGGCGGCGAGATCAATAAAGCAGAGAAATATATGAACATGGCTCCCGGAGATGCGATGGGATACAATGCGAAGGAGACAGATTCCCTGTACAAGCATATTCCGTTCTACATCAAGCTGCAGCGCGGCACGAAAAAAGCCGTCGGATATTTCTACCACAGCACGGCAGAATGTGACTTCAATATGGGACGCGAGAAGCGGAATTACTGGCACCGTTATTCTTCCTTCCGTGCGGATGCAGGCGATGTGGATTTATTCCTGATCGCGGGACCGTCGATCGGGGAGGTCATTGAGCGCTACACCGATCTGACAGGAAAGTCCGTACTTCTTCCGAAGTCTGCATTCGGATACCTGGGATCATCGATGTACTATCCGGAACTGCCGGAAAACTGTGACGATGCAATTCTGGAATTCATTGACACCACCAAGGAAGAGGGCATTCCGGTGGATGGTTTCCAGCTTTCCTCCGGATACTGTGCCGTCGAGACAGAGCAGGGCATCAAGAGATGCAGCTTTACCTGGAATTATAAAAGATTCAAGGATCCGGCGGACTGGTTCGCAAAGATGAAGCAGGCAGGCATCGTTGTCTCCCCGAATGTAAAGCCGGGAATGCTTCTCGTTCATCCGCTCCTCGAGGAGATGAAGGAAAAGAAGATGTTCGTCCTCGACAGCACAACGGATGAGCCGGGAATTGGTACCTGGTGGGGCGGAACCGGAATTTTCGTCGACTTTACCAAAGAAGAGAACCGCAGGAACTGGAAAGAGTATCTGAAGCAGGGTCTGATCCAGTATGGCTGCGAGTCTGTATGGAACGATAACTGTGAATACGATTCCATGGTAGACAAGGACGCCAGAGTATATTTCGAGGGAAAAGGCAGTACGATCGGTACGATGAAGCCGGTTATGAGCAACCTGATGTGCCAGCTGTCCAATGAAGCGGTAACGGAGTACAATCCATCGGTTCGCCCGTTCTCCGTGTGCCGGTCCGGACATGCCGGAATCCAGCGTTACGCACAGGTGTGGGCAGGCGATAACCTGACCTGCTGGGATACGTTAAAATACAATATCGCAACCATTCTCGGAATGGGACTCTCCGGAGTCGCAAACCACGGCTGCGATGTCGGAGGTTTCTACGGTGTTTCTCCGGAACCGGAGCTTTTCGTCCGCTGGGTGCAGAACGGTATCTTTATGCCGAGATTTTCCATCCACTCGACCAACACGGACAATACGGTAACGGAACCGTGGATGTACACGGACAAGAAGCAGTATATCCGGGACGCAATCAAGTTCCGCTACCGCATGATCCCGTATCTGTATTCTCTGGAGAGCAGAGCGCATGAGACCGGTCTTCCGATTATGGAGCCGATGTTTATGGCATTTCAGAATGACCCGAAGACCTACAATGAAGGTGTGGATTTTATGTGGGGCGATTCACTCCTGGTAGCTAATGTTGTGGAAAAAGGGGCGGAGACCAGAAGCATTTACCTGCCGCAGACGGGGGATGAGAACGTCCGCTTCTATGATTTTTATACCAGAGAAGCGTATGCGCCGGGACAGACGATCGAGGTGCCGGTCGATATCAGTTCCATCCCGCTTTACATCAAGAGCGGTGCGATTATTCCGATGGCGGAGAATCAGATCTACAATCTGATGCATGAGACGGTAACGGGACTTCATATTCTTATGGCGCCGGACGTAGATTCTGAATTTACCGTATATGACGATGACGGAAAGACCAATGAGTACCAGAACGGGGCATATCTGAAGACAAAGATCAAAGTGACGGCAGGAGTCAGAACCTGTGTAGATTTCACTTATGAGGGAAAATATGAGAATACCGTGGATACGATGTATCTGGATGTGGTACACAGGGAAAAAGCACCGTTCTATGTTCAGATTGACGGTGTGGAAGTTCCGCATTTCCTTCACAGACGCAAATTTGAAGAGGCGCAGACCGGCTGGTATTACAGCCAGAGCTTAAAGTCGGTACAGGTGAAGTACCCGAATCCGAAGAAGGATCATCAGGTGATGATTTCCTTTGAGGTATTCGACATGATTGGAATGTAATTTAAATTAAAATAAAAAAGGAAAAGGAGAACAAAAGCAATGAAAAAGAACATCGCCCTCATTTTGGCGGCAGCGCTCGTTCTGCCGACCGTAATTGCGGCAGGCGGCTGTGGCGCAAACTCCGGAGTTTCCAGCAGTGCAGAGGCAACGGCAGAGAATCCGATGGTATTGACTCTGGCACACGGTCTTTCCGAGACGCACACCGTACATAATGCCATGACGCAGTTTGCGGATGAGGTAAAAGAGAAGACCGACGGACGCATCATTATCAACATTTTCCCGAACGGACAGCTTGGTTCTGAGACAGAGAACTTAGAGCAGCTGCAGGCAGGCGTAATCGCAATGACCAAGGTTTCCGCACCGGGTCTTGCCACCTACAACGAAGCCTATAATACGTTCGGCCTTCCGTACATTTTCAATGATACCGAAGACTTCTACGACATTATGGATTCGGAGGACATGCAGGATTTCTTCCTTTCTTCCGAGGAAGACGGATTTGTGACGATCACCTACTTCACATCCGGCGCCCGTTCCTTCTATACCAAGGACAAGGCAATCCGTGTACCGGAAGATTTAAAGGGATTAAAAATCCGTGTACAGGATATGAAGTCGCAGACGGATATGTTGACGGCGCTTGGCGGAACTCCGGTGGCAATGTCCTATGGTGATGTTTATACGGCTCTTTCCACCGGCATTATCGATGGTACCGAGAACAATGAGACGGCATTGACCACAGGTAAGCACGGCGAGGTCTGCAAGGTGTACTCTGTTGACCAGCACGCGATGATTCCTGACGTGATGGTCATGTCAGCAAAAGTATGGAACAATATTGCTCCGGAGGATCAGGAAATCATCCTGCAATGTGCGCATGATGCGACCGAATGGCACAAGGAAGCATGGGATCAGGCTGTGGATGAAGCAATTACGGAAGCGGAAGATATGGGTGTGGAATTTGTCTACGATGTAGATAAGGAAGCTTTCCGTGAAGCGACGGCGGAAATGATCGATGAATACCGCGAAGAATATCCGGGAGTTGCGGATTTGCTGGATAGAATTGATGGAATCAGAGAAGAGGAGGAGTAAAAAATGGCTAAGACCTTAGGCACGATTAAGAAATATATGAACAAAGTTCTCGCGGCTTGCTGCGCAGTCCTTCTGACGTTCATGACCTTCCTGGTATTGTGGCAGGTATTCACCAGATACGTCCTCAACAGCCCGGCGGCATTTACCGAAGAACTGGTAAAGTACTCGCTGATCTGGACCGGATTTATCGGCGCAGCCTATGCATTTTCCACCAGAGAGCATATGGCGCTGACCCTGGTAAGAGATAAACTGACCGGAAGACCACATCAGATTCTGGTTATCTTCATTGATGCGCTGATTCTTCTCCTTGCAATCTTTGTAATCACGATCGGCGGTTATAAGCTGGCAGTGTCTGCAAGGGCGGAATTCTCCGCACTTCTCGGAGTTCCGAGAACGCTGGTATATTCCATCGCACCGATTTCCGGCATCTTCATCATCATCGCACAGATTATTAATCTCTACGAAGACATTACCGGAAACAAAGTAGAAGAATAAGGAGGGAAAAAATGAATATCGTACTAACAACTATCATTTTGTTTGTCGTTTTCGGCGTACTGCTGTTCATGGGTGTTCCGATTTCTGTAAGTATTATTGTATCTTCCATCGTAACCGCAATGTCTACCCTTTCCTGGGATCAGATTACGTTTATTACCATGCAGAAGATGAATTCCGGTATCGAAAGTTTTTCCCTGCTGGCGGTTCCTCTGTTCATCCTCGCCGGTAACATCATGAATAATGGCGGTATCGCAAAGAGACTTGTCAATTTTGCACAGCTTTTCGTAGGAAAACTTCCGGGAAACCTGGCACAGGCCAATATCCTTGGAAACATGCTCTTTGGAGCGCTCTCCGGTTCTTCCGTAGCGGCTGCATCTGCAATGGGCGGATGTATCAGCCCGATTGAAAAAGAGCAGGAGTATGATCCGGCTTACTCGGCAGCGGCCAATATTGCTTCCGCACCGACTGGACTTCTGATTCCTCCGACCTCTGCATTCATCGTTTACTCTACCGTAGCCGGCGGCGTATCCATTTCCACGCTGTTCATGGCTGGATATGTTCCGGGTATCCTCATGGGACTCGGCTGTATGGTGGTTGCGTTTATTTATGCGAAAAAAATGGGCATCAAGGCGACCGGCCGTGACAAATCCATCAGTGTTGCGAAGACCATCTGGGATGCCATCCCGTCCCTGCTGCTGATCATTATCGTTATCGGCGGTATCGTATCCGGTATCTTTACTGCAACGGAAGGTGCAGGTATTGCAGTTCTTTACTGCCTCATCCTGTCCATCATTTACAAGAGTATCGATTTCAAGGGATTTATGGAGATTCTCCTGAATTCCGCAAAGACTTCCGGAATCATCCTGTTCCTGATTTCTGCTTCTTCCGCGATGTCATTCGTGATGGCTTATTCCGGAATCCCGGCAGCAATCAGCAGTGCGCTGCTCTCGGTATCCACAAACAAATATGTCATCTTCATCCTGATGAACGTCATTCTGATGATCATCGGTATGTTCATGGACATCACTCCGGCAATCCTGATTTTTACACCGATCTTCCTGCCGATTGCACAGAGCTTTGGCATGAGCGACATCCAGTTTGGCGTAATGTTAATTTTCAATATGTGCCTTGGAAATATCACACCGCCGGTAGGCTCCGTACTTTTTGTCGGATGTGGTATCGGACATGTATCGATTGAGGAAGTAACTCCGAAGCTTATTCCATACTTCCTGGTACTGATTGTGATGCTTCTTCTGGTAACCTTTGTACCGGGACTCTCCCTCGGGGTTCCGAGCCTCATGGGATTAGTTTAAGGATAGACCTGTGGAATTGCCGCAATAAGCATAGACCGCTTTTGGGTGATAAGTAATATTATAAGAAATAGATACTTAAAAGTTCCAGATAAACATGCGGCGACAAATTCTGATCGCAAAATCCGGTATTTCTAACCATGCCGCAGCTGGAATCCGTGATGATCCGTGTCTTTCCAAGTTTGGAGCACTCTACGGACTGTGTCCGCAAGCCGGCAGACAATTTTAGGACT
>PPYE01560036.1_pt1 | contig 15681 bp, 13 predicted proteins | sample 1559881 | NCBI WGS metagenome assembly PPYE01 (sample SAMN08240022, study PRJNA423297) | Human gut metagenome, whole genome shotgun sequencing project. | reverse complement strand
ACTTGCAGATTTATCAAAGAATTTTATAGACTAAATTACTGAATATCAACAGAAAAAGATATTCTTAAGGGACGACTAACTATTCCTTTACCTCTTCGAATGGTGTAACGTATTGTCTGTATCAGGCAATGAAGAGTACCGATGGCATCATTCAGATTAACGGAAAGAAAAATAGTTATTTTGCCGTAACCAATGCACCTGTCGGTTACATGGTGAAGTCGGTAACGGTGGATTTTAGAGAGTCGACTAAAACCAATATTTTAGTTCATGGCGATAATAGTGCCTATGCTGCAGAAAATGCAACACACCAAGGTACGGAACTGAAACAAGGACTGAATTTTGATGATAAAAGCTATACTTTTGAAACTGAATATCCTTATTTCGCACTGTATACCAAAGGTAAAAATGCTGTTTACATCAAAAGCATCACCGTGGTATGGAACACAACCGGTGGTGGCGGCTCAGTAGAAACTGTAGCAGCTCCTGAAATCAATCCTGCTTCGCAAAAATTTTCGAAGGCTTTTGACGCTACGATTACGGGTGCTGAAGGTACGACGCTGAAGTACACGCTCGACGGAACTGACCCCGCTAATTCACAGACGGCTACTGTAGTCAAGGCTGCAACGGCTACCGTAAACATTCCGGCACAGACTACTACGCTGAAAGCCATTGCGCTGAAGGGTGATTTGGTGAGCCAAGTAGCTGAGGCTGTTTACACTTATCGCGCACCGTCGGATAATGATGGTACATTCGCTAAGCCTTATACCGTTGAGGAGTTTGTAGAACTTGCAGAACTTGCAGAACTTGAAGGACGTCCGTTCACTCAAGATGTTTGGGTGAAAGGTACGATTTTGGGTGAGATAGACAATGGTAACATAGACGAGTCTTTCCCTCATTGTTTCAATGTTTGTATTGGAACCAAACAAGGTGAAAAAATGGCCATTAAACTTGATAATGACTCGAATTTCCGTGAATTTGATTATACTCAAAAAATTGGTGCGGAACTTATGGCCTACGGAAAATATACGGAAGAATACAATGGTACTTTCGGTATGAAAAATGAACCCACCTACCTCTACATTGCCGACCCCACCCAAGCACTCGCCTCAATCAATGTAAAAACAACGGAAGGTTATGCCACTTATTACAATGACAAATTGGGTGTGACCATTCCCGAAGGCATTGATGCAAAATGCGGTGTGATTACGGGCGTGAACAATGGCGCACTCACCATTGACTACCGTTATGCAGCAGGCGCTGATGAAATTCCTGCCGGCAATGCCGTGTTGGTAAAGGCCGGCAATGCCATGCATATTCCCTTGATAGTGTCGAAGCATATCAAGGAAGTGGTAGCAGAGAATATGCTGAAGGGACAGGCTACGACGGGTAAATTTACAGCCGATCCTGACTACAAGTACTACAAGTTGGCCTACAACAACTACTCAACTAAGGAAGGCCTCGGCTTCTACTTCGGTGTCGAGAATGGCGGTGCATTCACCGTGCCCGCAGGTATGGCCTATTTGGCAGTGCCCCGTTCAATGGCCGTGAAGTGCTTCCTGCTCGATGGCTCGGCAACCGGTATCGAAGGCATCGAAGCCGGACAAACCGCTGAGGCTGTGAAAACCGTTTATACTCTGGATGGCCGCAAGGTTGAGGCACAGAAACTGCCGAAGGGTATCTACATTGTCAACGGTAAAAAGGTAATCGTAAAATAAAATCATTTATCTCTCACTATTTCTTATTCCTAATTATTTCGCGCACAATGAAAAAGACTTATATCCGTCCGATGGCTGAAGCTATCAATCTGAATTTGGAATCGCCCATTATGGTCGCAAGTGATGGGCTTGCTGCTCAAGATCACACGCCTGAGGATGATTCTTTTGATAATATATTATCAAACCAAAAAGATGGCTGGAGCAGCGATTCTTGGACATTGAACGATTAACCCCGGCATAAGGACTCATGCTCTCGGTGGCATGAGAGCCGCTGGGTATAAAGAAAAAGGTGCTTGAAACCTCCCTCTCCGATGTGGAGAAATGAGGTTTCAAGCACCTTTGTTGTTGGAGAAAAGGAAAATTATGTGTTAGCCCTCGGTGTCGACGCTTACCTGCACGGTACCGGTGGGGTAGGGCAATTCGTCGATGAGTCCCTGCAGTCCACGCTGCGCAAACCTCTGGCGTATTTCCTGACATTGTGTGCGTCTACTTACGAATTGGCAATCAGCGTTTTCCTTGAATTTTGAATGCAAAGAAAAGCAAATAGGCTGCAGCCACCAGCATCACGGCCACAGCTCCCAACTGGCTACCGATGCCATCGCTAGCCATGCTCATGGCCAACGGAAAAACGGTACCGCCAAACAGTCCCATAATCATGAGGCCCGACACCTCGTTTTTGTACTCAGGGCAACTTTGCAGTGCCTGTGTCAGCGTGATGGAAAACACGTTCGAGTTGCCCAACCCAATGAGTGCCACGCAAAGGTAAAGCGCTGTTTCGCTGCGAAACCCTGCAAAGCCGATGAGGCCGCACATTATGCAAACTACGCTGAGGACGAAGAAACGGCGGTTCGACACGCGCGAGAGGAAAAAGGTACCCAACAGACACCCGACGGTGCGGCATATAAAGTAGAACGAAGTGATCCTGCCGGCATGGGTCAACGACAGTCCTTCGTACTCCTGAAATATGCGCGGAGCGGTGGCGTTGATGCCCACATCAATGCCCACATGACACAGAATGCCGATGAAGCAGCCGCACACCATGGGCCGGCGCATGAGCGCAAAGGTGCTTCGTAGCCCCGAAGTGTCGGCAGGCTTTTCGTCGCAGAAAGGGGTGGCGCTCAGCACCATTACGGCCAACACGGCAATGAGCATGTATGCCACGAACAATATGCGCCAGTTCATGCCGAACACATTGTAATGTACCCCCCAGGCAGCAATGAGCGGTGCCAGAAAAGAAGCAATGGCCTTGACAAACTGGCCAAAGGTAAGTGCCGACAACAGTTCGTCGTCGCTCACCACCGTGCTCAGTAATGGGGTAACCGAGGTTTGCATCAATGTGTTGCCAATGCCAAGCAGCGAAAAGGCAGCGAGCATTCCGGCAAAACTTTTATTGAATACGGGCAACAGCAGGGCAGCCATGGTGACACACAAGCTAAGCAGCAGCGTGCGCTTGCGTCCGATTTTGTTCATGAGTATGCTTGTGGGCACGCTGAAAAGCAAAAACCAAAAGAACACGAGCGAGGGCAGAAAATTGGCCGTAGTGTCGGTGAGCTGATAGTCGGCTTTGGCATAGTTCGAGGCAATGCCGACCAAATCGACAAAGCCCATGACAAAAAAACTGAACATGAGGGGCAGCAACAGCAGCAGGTGCGTGCATCGTGAAGAAGAGATCATGAAAATGGAGTTATGTAGCTGTGAGTGATGTATGAGATTTTACAAATTTACGCTAAATAATGCGGTGTGGCAGCGACATTCGTAGCGAGTAGATGCAAGAATGTTGCATTACATTATAATTTTATAAATTTGCAACATCTCCTTAAGCGGCGCATGCCTTAGTGAGTTGCAAAAGTATGCGCAACAATTTTCACTGCCCCCCCCAAAAAAAAAACATCATCCGGCACAGGCATTTGCTTCGTCCTGTAACTTCCTGCTTATGGCGTCTTTTCCCCAAACTACTACGCATACTATTTAGCCCATAAAAAGAAAAAAGGTGCTCGAAAACCGCTTCTCCTGTGTGGCGAAATGGTTTCAAGCACCTTTGTAATATGTGTTGGGCTGAATAAGGAAAAACTCCATTCGACAGCCTTAAATATGGCCAGTTTCAATTTTTGGCGCGCTCCATCCAATCCGGGCGCAGTGGCGTTCGAGGGTATTTCGTTGGGGTTGAGGTAGTAAATTCGGTGCATCGTTGCAACCGCAAGCAAGGCCGGTTGTGCGGTCAGAAGCCGCAGGCAGTTTTACTTCAGTTCCTCGGGCAGGAACGGCATGGCCCCGTTTTGCGTACAGACAAAGGCACTGATGCGAACGGCACGTTCGTGAGCCTCGCGGACAGAACGTCCTTCGAGCAGCGAAGCCACCATGGTGGCTGTGAACGAATCGCCAGCCCCTACGGTATCGACTACATCGACCTTGGGCGTTTCGACAAAGGATACGTTGCCGGGTGTGAACACGTAACTGCCATTGACCCCACAGGTGAGAATGAGCATCTTAAGGTTGTATTTGGCCAGTAGAATCCAGCATTTATCTTTCAAGTCAATGCCGGGATAGCCAAACAAACGGCTGATGGTGACGAGTTCCTCGTCGTTGATTTTCAAGATGTTGCACTTTCGTAGACTGTTTTGTATAATTTCTTTGCTGTAGAAATTTTGCCGCAGGTTGATGTCGAACACTTTCAGCCGGTCTTCGTCGTTGGGCATGGCATCAAGAAACTGTGCAATGGTTTGGCGCGACACAATGCTTCGCTGAGCCAGTGATCCCCAGCATACAGCACGGGTATGTTGGGCCAAATTGCGTAGGGCAGGGGTGAAGGGAATGTTGTCCCAGGCCACTCCCTCCTTAATTTCGTACGAAGGTACGCCTTCGGCATCGATGCTAACTTGCACCGTGCCGGTGGGGTAGGGCACCTCTTCGATGAGGCCTTGCAGCTGACGTTGGGCAAGCACTTCGCGAATTTCCAGACCGAGCTTGTCGGCACCCACTGCGCTGACTACGCGGCTTTCGAGTCCGAACTGCGAAACATGAAAGGCAAAGTTAGCCGGGGCACCGCCTATTTGTTTGCCTTCGGGCAGCACGTCCCAAAGGGCTTCGCCCATGCCGACAACGTAGGTGGGCTGTTGGGCTGCGGTTTGTACGAAATTATCAATGGAACTATAAGGAGAAGTGATGTTGTTCATCATTTTTTTTTGAAATGTAAAGAGTAGGTGAGTAAAAGCAGATAGGCGTAATCAGCCGTTTTTTTGAATTTTAAAGGCAAAGAAAAACAGGTAGGCCACAGCTGCGAGCATCACAGCTACTGCACCAATCTGGCTGCCTACGCCATCGCTGGCCATGCCCATGGCCAAAGGAAACACGGTTCCGCCAAACAGTCCCATAATCATGAGCCCGGATACTTCGTTTTTCTTGTCGGGACAAGTTTTCAGGGCTTGCGCCATGGTAATGGGAAAGATGTTGGAGTTGCCATAGCCGATGAGGGCAATGCAAACGTAGATAGCCGTTTCGCTGCGAAGAAATATGAATCCTGAGAGTCCGGCAATCATGAGTGCTACACTGAGGAAGAAGAACAGGCGGTCGGACACACGAGCCAGTATGACGGCTCCCGAAAAACAGCCTATGGTGCGGAAAATAAAGTAGACTGATGTGGCAAATCCCGCATCGAGCAACGACATGCCGGCATATTCCTGCAGAATTTTGGGGGCGGTGGTGTTGGTGCCAACGTCAATGCCTACATGACACATGATGCCGATGAAGCAGCAAAGTACCAAAGGATTGCGCAGAAGCGCAAAGGTGGCGCTGAAGCCTGATGTGCCGTTGGGCTTTTCCTCGTCGATGGGCACGGCTCCCAACACCAGTACAGCCAGTATGGCTATGACCATGTAGAAGGGAAAAAGAATGTACCAGCCCATGCCAAACACATTGAACTGTGCGCCCCAGGCAGCAATGATGGGAGCCAGAAACGAGGCAATGGCCTTGACAAACTGGCCGAAGGTGAGCATGGACGAAAGGCTTTTGCCGCTGACCATGCTGCTGAGCAGCGGGTTGAGCGAAGTTTGCATAAGTGTGTTGCCAATGCCTAAAAGCGAAAAGGCGGTGAGCATCACTGCAAATGAGTGGCTGCAAAGTGGCAGCGCCAAGGCCACCGCAGTTACAATCAAACTGAGAAGTACGGTGCGTTTCCGACCAATACGGTTCATCATCAGTCCGGTTGGAACACTGAAAATAAGGAACCAGAAGAAAACGAGCGATGGAAATATGTTGGCTGTGGAATCTGTCAGTTGCAGGTCGGCCTTGACATAGTTCGATGCTATGCCTACAAGGTCAACAAACCCCATGACAAAAAAGCTGAACATAACAGGCACCATGAATAAAAAGTTGGTGCTCCTTTGTTGGGTGGTAATCATAAAAGTTTATACTTTAAGTAGATGTTCAAAATCATGGCTACATGGTGCTTTGTCCGGTATGGCTGCATCTTGGCATAGCTTTTATAGGCAAGTTCTGCACGGGGCTTTTACTGACAACACACAGAACAAACCGCTTGGGCAGAATGGCGCAAATCAACATGTAAGAGATGATTCGGAACATCTACTTGCTGTTTTTTAAAAAAGAAAAAGGTTTCGGTAAGGACTTAGAGTGCGAGGCCGTAGACCTTGGCATCGCTCACGCGAGCCTGTCCGCCTTCAGCGTAGAACTGCAACTGGTTGTAAGGCTTTGTGGGGAACACCAGGTTTGTCATTGCTACGCGGCCTCCGTCGACAAAGAGTTCAACAGAACTGCGGTCAACGTAGATGCTGACTTTGTGAGCATTGTTCTTATCGTTGAGCAAGGGAGCCCAGGTGCCCAGTGCAAAGGCATTGTGGTAGTTGACGGTCAGCGTTTCGTAGCGTTTGAGGCTTTCGGCATTGTCAAGATGATGCGGAGCCACGTTTTTGCCAAAATCAGTGATACCGCTTTGCGTACGGTCCATCACGATGCGCTGCTGTTTGGCATCGTAGTAAATGTTGACCATTTCGCCCTTGTCGTTGAGCAATTTCACGCCGCAGGTAGTCGCCTTTTCGGGGTGGAGTGTAAATTCCAGTTCGAACGTCCCGTTTTCGGCCTTTTCCGGCAGTTGTCTGACCGTTTTTTCGCCCAGGCTAATCTGGCCTATTTCAAGCGAATCCTTTCGCAAAGCCTTCAGTTCGGCAACAGGAGCAGCACTTACAAGGAGTTTCCCGTTGGGTGCCGTGTAGAGTTTCAGTTCGCGTGCCAAAGCGTTGCAGCTTCTGAATTGCTGGGTCGGTGTAAGGTTGGCATATTGCCAGTTGCTCATCCAGGGCATGGCAATGACGCGGTTGCCGGTGTTCGAGTAGCAAACCGTGGCATAATGATCTTTGCCCCAGTCCAGCCATTTCACCTCAGAGGGTTCGGTGTCGCATACAAACCGGTGTCCGTCGAAGTCGCCGACAAAGTACATGGTTCCACTTCCGCCATACACAAAGCCCGGATTGATGTTGACAATCATAACCCACTTTTTATGTTGCTCGTTGCCGTCGACTGCCATTTCAATAAAGTCGGGGCATTCGAACTGGTTAGGCTGCGGTCCGTATCCCTGTCCAAATTCGCTCATGTACTTCCATTCCTTCAAATTGGGCGATTCGTAAAAGCGCATGTTCTTGTCGGCACTGACAATCATAACCCATTTTTTTTCGGGTGCATACCAGAACACTTTCGGGTCGCGGAAGTTTTCGAGTCCGTCGAACGGCGTGAGTACAGGGTTCTTGCTGTATTTCGTAAAGGTGCGTCCGTTGTCGGTGCTGTAAGCCACACATTGCTGCTGGCGCTGATGTCCGCCGGGCAAATTCAGGTGTGAGGTGTAGAACGCCACAATGGCATTTTTGCCGAACCCCGAGGTGTTGTCTGCATCGACAATGCACGATCCCGAAAAAATGTGTCCCATCGTGTCGCGGGCAATGGCCGGTTCAAGGTGTTTCCAGTGTACGAGGTCGGTTGAAACAGAATGCCCCCAGTGCATGTTGCCCCATACCGAACCATAGGGGTTGTATTGAAAATACAGATGGTATTCGCCGTCCTTGTATACCAGTCCGTTGGCATCGTTCATCCAACCGTAAGCCGGGGTGTGGTGAAAAAGTGGACGGTAAGTTTCGCGGTTAGTCGTGTCGAAAGTATCGGCCAGTTCCATGTGCTTCCATGCTACGGCGTTGGCCGGTAAGCCCTTCACCACGAGCGAATCGTGAGCGGCTCCTTCGTGAAGGGGAAAAGGCACGGTGTAGTCAATGCTATCGACCGCCAGACGCACATCCATCGGTGTGCCGTTAAGCATTATCTGCACTTCGGGCTTGTTTTCCTGAATGGGCAGAAGCACATATTTGGGCGCATTTTCAATGTTGACGACAGCGGTTGAGTCGTTGGTGTGATTTATAGTCAGTTGGCTGTTGGGAGCTACCGAGCAAGCAGCTAAGAAAGCAGTGCTGATGAGTGCGCAGAAATTATGAGTTTTCATGATAATGGTTGTTTTTTGAATGTTTGTAAAATTTAGGGTAGCAGTTAGTATCTTAGAATGTGATTTTTGCCGAGAATTCAACGGTGAACGGGCGAATGTAGCTGCCCGACATCCAGGCACCGTTGTATGCCGCAGCATCCTCCTTGTCAACCAGTTCGGCCCCGGCTATTGAGCCCTTAGCACCGGTTTGGTTCAGGAAATTGATGACGGTGCATCCTAATTGCAAGTACTTGTTGACCTTCCAGTCAACACCGCCAAAAGTTTCCCAGCGTCCGTTGAAGTAGTATGCGTTTTTGATATTGGCATAGGTTTTCGAAAAATAGCGGAACGAAGCCCAAATACGTAGCGCATCGTTTTTAAGGAACGAGTAGGAAGGGTCGAGTTCAACTAAAACTTTCGGAATTTCGGTGACAATGTTTCCGGTGGCATTGATTTTGCTTTCTGTACCATCGGCAAAGGTCACTCCGGTTTCGTACTTCTTGTAAGTAGGTTTTTGATAAGTGAACAGGAAGTGGAATTCGAATCCCTTGAACGGACGTACAACCGCATCGGTGGTCCATCCCAAAGTTTGGATGTCGTAGGTAAGTGCAGAGGCCTTGATGTCCGATGGGTTGTTCGGGTTAATCAGGTTGAGTGTTGAGTTGTTGTTGGTTTTGCTGATGTAGCTGAATAGCGAGGTGAGGCTTATCCAGTCGTTGTTGTAATAGATACCCGCTCTGCCCAGAGGAATTGAAATTCGGCCCGTGTTAGGCATTTCGGCTGGAGCAAACGAGTTCATAGCCGGGTGCTGCGTGTTGTAGGTAAAGTCAGCTGTAAAGCCAAACTGCTTTGTCATTTTGTAGGTGAGTGCCGCAGTGTAGGCCATGTTGAGCCAATTATGTTCGTAGTCTACGGGCGCAATGACAGTTCCGTCGGGAGCAGTTGCCCCTAAGTGGTAGTTTGCAAAACGGCCCACATATTTGCCGTCGGCATTGCGCACAGCCGCATTTTTTCCTTTTGAGCGATGCCATTCCAGTCGGGCACCATAGTACACATTGAACTTCGGCGTGATGTCCCAATTGTGTGTGGCATAGAGCGCCAGTTTGTTCTCGTGTCCGCGGTAGTATTCCGAGGCATTCTGGTTAAAGTTGTAGTAAGGCGTATTGCCGTAATAATGCTTTTCGGCAAGCTGCTCAGGGTGATAGAGCATTTCGGGCATGGCCTGTACGTTGTGGTCGTACATGGTGGTGTTTGAAGCATAGTCGGCAAAGTAATGCCACTGGTTGATGCCCACACGCCACGTCATGTTGTGAAGTTGCCGCTTCAATTCGGTGGTCAGGAAAGTTTCATCGATGCGTCCGCGGTTAAAGCACGACATACGGCTCTGAATGTGTCCTTCGTAGGGTTTGAGGGTGCCATCGGCATTTTGCGTGAAATAGCCATCGGCCGTTTTAACTTCAGAGAGCGACATCGGAGTTTGGTACAGATAGGAACCCAGGGCATGGTCGTATTTGAAGCGCAGGTCCCATTCCAAACCATTGTCCCAGCGATAATTGTTGAGCAGGGTGATTTGGTTGCCACGGCTTGCAGTGGCGTCGTAGAGTGAAATGTTTTTTATTTCGCCCGTGCGCATATCCATATAGGCAATGCTCGACTGATTGGGCAGGTAGCTCGATGTTCCGAGCGCGAATCCCGGTATTTCCTTTACCGAACCATCGCCAACATAAATGAATGGTGCCCCGGTTGTGGCATTCGACAGCCAGTGAGAGTTGGAGTAATGATAAATGGCCGACAGGCGTCCGCGTCCCTCGTTGTAGGTTTTTGTCAGGGCGAACTTGTAAATTTGCGTTCGGTCCTGATATTGTGCAAAGCGCAGCTTGAAGCTTCCCGGGTCGAAGTTCTGATAAACACTGCCGGCATAATACCAGCCTTTTCCGATGGCACCGTCTAAGTTGAGGTCGAACTGTTGCTGTCCGAAATGATTGGCGTGATAATTCAGTGTGCCATTGACCAGGTTGGTTTTGTCAGTTCCCAGTTTCCCGAACGAATTGACGGCATAACCTATGTTGCCTGTTGTAATGGCCGTTTCCGAAATTTTGAGCAGGCCCGTATGCGAGAGTGAACCATCGCCACGCCAATGCGTGTTGACATTGTGCGGATTGGTATTGAACACCACGGGCAAGCCGTTTTCGAGTACATTGACATCGCCCCCTGGCAAACCTATTGAAATTTCGCGCGGGCCATTGGCTGAGGCCGCATTCAACATTACGTTGCGGTTTCCCTCTTCTTTGTTGTTGTCCGTGTTTACGCTGTCGGGTTGAACCGGAGTTTGGGCAAAATTCGAGTTGCTGATTGCAGCAAGCAGCGTAACAAATGCAGCGCGGCGCAGATTGTGTTTCTTATGAATTCTCATGATTCTTATTTTTTTAAAAGTAAAAGTCGGGCGAATGAGTCAGTGTGTATTGACCTGTGAACAGCCTAACGTACCTCACACAGATTGCTGCACTTCAGACGGATTGCGATGAGCATTTGCAGATTTAGATGCCAACTTCCGGACGTAGCACTTAAAGTGTTTGTTTGCTATCCCGACTTTCGGTTTCTGTTGCAAAACTAAGGCGAAATGGGATAGCTAACAAATACTTTTGTTGCATGAAACAGCACATTTGTTGCATGGCATCATTTTTTTATACATTTGCAACATGTGCATTATTTTTAGGTATTAAATGGTGTATTTGTTCTGTGTGTTTGTCAATATATGGGTAAAATGTTTCTTTTTCTCGTATAATTCTTAATTCTGATGTGGCATATTAAGTTTGTGAAACAGTTTTTGCTGGTTATAAACCTGTGAAATTCATGTTCGGCATCAAGTTTGCGCAATATTCACAGTTCGTAACAGAGCTTTCCTTAAAGCACCTCGGCAAGCCCCCTGATAAAGTACTGAACCCGGCACTGAAAATTGCGTGAATCTCCCCCACGGTTTGCGTTTCTGTTTGCCCTGTGGCAGGTTGGCAGTCAGGACTATTTTTTGCCTGTGCGGTTCGAGGGTCGATTCTTAAAACAAATTACAGGGTAAAAGAAAAGCCGCATTTCATTTGGCTCGCCGTCGAGTTTGCTGTAATTTTGCGTACACATTGGTGCAAAGCCCTATAGCAAGGCCGTTTTGCACCCATTTGCGAATCGTAAACTTATAAAGCAAAACAATGATTGATATTTTCATTCTCATCCTCCTTTTGTGGGCCGCATTCAGCGGTTGGCGCTCGGGATTTTTGAAAGAAGTGGTTTCGACCGTAGGTTTTCTGGTCGGTTTGTTTGTGGCAGCAACCTGCTATAAAACTTTCGGCCAGTATTTAGCTGTGAACGGCAGCGAAGCCAACATGCTGACCAGCATTATCGCCTTTTTGCTGCTTTGGGTTATTGTGCCCATTGTGCTCGGACTGGTGGCCAACATCCTGACCAAAGCCCTGAAGGGTATGCAGCTCGGACTGCCCAACTCGATACTCGGCGCGGCGGTGAGTGTGACGAAATACTTGATTCTGATGAGCTGTGTGCTCAACGTTATGGAGACGCTGCACATTATGAACACCGAAAAATCGGAATCGTCGCACCTTTACAAGCCCGTGACCGGTGCCTTGCAGTATTTCTTTCCGAAAGACAGCACGCACCTGGAACGCATGAACGACTGGATGAATCAAAAGAACGACACGGTGTGGATTGACTTTACGAAAAAAGCACCGGCCGACAGTGCGCAACAGGCGCAATAAACCCTGCTGGCGAGGCACGTCGGAACTACCGTACGGGAACGATAAAGGGGGATTGACAACCTTTGGCTTCGCTTCCGGGCACATGGTGCTTGAACGGGTCGGCTTCGCCACGCATAGCTCTTAACCATTACCTATATGGCAAACAACGAATTTGTAAAAGAAATAGCCGATAAGAAATACGAATACGGCTTTACGACAGACATACACACTGAAATCATCGAACAGGGCCTGAATGAGGACATTATCCGCCTGATTTCTGCCAAAAAGCAGGAACCCGAGTGGCTGCTCGACTTCCGACTCAAGGCCTACCGGCACTGGCTTACGCTCGAACAGCCCGACTGGGGACATGTGGCGCTGCCCGAAATTGACTATCAGGCCATTTCGTACTATGCCGACCCTACGAAAAAACAAAAGGACGAGGGTAAAAAGGAAATTGACCCGGAGCTGATGAAGACTTTCGATAAACTGGGTATTCCCCTTGAAGAACGCATGGTGTTGGCCGGCGTGGCGGTCGATGCGGTGATGGACTCGGTTAGTGTGAAAACCACGTTTAAGGAAAAACTGCAGGAAAAGGGCATTATTTTCAGCTCGTTTTCGGAAGCTGTGCGCGAAAACCCGGAGTTGGTGCGCAAATACTTGGGTACGGTGGTTCCGCATACCGACAATTACTTTGCAGCACTGAACAGTGCCGTGTTCAGCGACGGTTCGTTTGTTTACATTCCGAAAGGCGTGCGCTGCCCGATGGAACTTTCTACTTATTTCCGTATCAACGCCCGCAATACCGGACAGTTTGAACGTACGCTCATCGTTTGCGACGACGGCGGCTATGTGAGCTACCTTGAAGGTTGCACCGCCCCCATGCGCGACGAAAACCAGCTGCATGCTGCCATCGTTGAAATCGTGGTGAAGGAAAATGCGGAGGTGAAATACTCAACCGTGCAAAACTGGTACCCCGGCGACAAGGACGGCAAGGGCGGTGTGTATAACCTGGTGACGAAGCGCGGACAGCTGCGCGGTGCGAATTCGAAATTGTCGTGGACGCAGGTTGAAACGGGTTCAGCCATTACCTGGAAGTATCCCTCGTGTGTGCTGATGGGCGATAACTCGCAGGCTGAGTTCTACTCGGTGGCTGTGACGAACAATCATCAGGAGGCCGACACGGGTACGAAGATGATTCACCTTGGCAAAAACACGCGCAGCACCATTATTTCAAAGGGTATTTCGGCTGGTAAGAGCCAGAACTCTTACCGTGGTTTGGTGAAAGTGGGCCCGAAGGCCGTTGGGGCACGCAATTATTCGTCGTGCGACTCGCTCCTTCTGGGCGATCAGTGCGGTGCACACACTTTCCCCTACATTGATGTGGCTAACCCCGATGCTACGGTGGAACACGAGGCTACGACGTCGAAGATTTCTGAGGATCAGCTGTTCTACTGCAATCAGCGCGGCATTCCCACCGAGGACGCTGTTTCGCTCATTGTGGGCGGTTATGCCAAGGAGGTTATCAACAAACTGCCGATGGAATTTGCCGTCGAAGCGCAAAAGTTGCTCAGCGTTTCGCTCGAAGGCAGCGTGGGATAATGCGCTGCGCATACATTGAACTGCAAATCATTTTCGACATTTGCTTACAGACATAGAAAAAACCGTTTCGTTGCGAAGGTATTTGGCAGCGAAACGGTTGTTTTTTTAGAAGAAGGGGCTGAAAAGCATCGAAGCAGGGACCTATGAACCTGTTTGATGAAAAAACGAATATTAGCGTAATTATTTATTCAGCGTTCTTTGACATGTTGTGACCACAGAAAGTAAGGTAGGTAAGCCTGTCTGAAACCCATGCGTGCAGATGCGTTTTGGTTACGCACCTTTAATGGAGGCTGCCGCAAACGGATTGAAAGGTGATGTGTGGAACCCCCCAAAAAAAGGTTTCCCTTTACGCAGCACGCCTGTTGCTAAATGGGAAACCGTGGGTAAAAAAAATTGTAAGGATTGTGAGCTAAGGAATGGGAAACGGCCTATACCAAATTTTTGCGGGCCTCGTTGATGAGTTTGGCACAGCGTTCCGGGTCGGCCTTTCGTTCTTCGGCGTAGCGTTCGGTGAGGAAGGCAAAGAACTGGTCGTTGCCGGTGAGTTGCGCTAGGTTCTTACATCCTGCTTCGATGCTGACGCTCGTTCCGCACTTCATGTTGTTGGTGTCGATGAGCGAAAAGTGATAGCGTTCGCCAATTTTATCGTACAGAATGTTGGTAGACGAAAAATCGCGATGCAGAAAACCGCCTTCGTGCAAATGGGCCGCAAAGCGCGCAAATGCTGTGAGCACGTTGTGCTGTTCGTCGGTCGATTCGCCGGTGAGGGTGAGCATGTTGTAGCGATAGTTCGAGAGCAGGCAAACGAAATAGGTGGTTTGCTTCCAAAGTCCGTGCCTGTACATGACATAGGCTATTGATTCGGGACTTTCAAAACCGCGTTCGCGCAGCTGCATGGGGCGCCAGTAAGCCTGCTTTCCTTTTGATGATTTGTAAATCATTTGTTGCAGACGCCGTTGCAACGTCGGAGGCGCATAGCGCTTTACACAAAGCGTCAGTCCGTCCACTTTCAGCGTCTTAATCACATTTCGCCCGCTGTGGATTTCGTGGCCCTCGTTCTCGAAATGTTCTTCGAGTTTCGTCATGTAAGCGCGTAGTCTTTCGTATTTTGGGTTGAGAATGATTTTCATGAACAGATTTTGTACAGATTTCAGGATAAGCATTGTGCGCCGTTGCATGAACGACGCTTCATCATTGGCCCCCGACGCAGGCAGGAGCTTCAGTTTGCTATGCTAAAAATGTAAAGGAAAAACTTGGGCATCGTGTATAAATTCGCTACAAAGGTAGTTAAAATATATAAGAATAAAACGTGTGTGATTGTTTTTTTGTCAAAATAATCTTTGTATTTCGCCCGATTTACCCCATACACTCTCGGTTTTGGACCTAAGGCACCTGGAATGTGACGAAAATGAGGCGGTTCGTGAAAGTTAAAAGGAAGTGAAATGCAACGAAAAGCTGGCGGATGAACCCCTGAATAAAGGTATTTTTTTGTAACTTTGCCTTTGGCCCATTCAGGCCATCCCCTACATTAACCCTACTATCGCTTTACAACGATGACAGACAAGACCAAAGACGACTCAGAATTACAAAAAAATAGCCAACCTGCTGACGAAACAACCTCTACTGACGCTGAACGCACGGAAGAGGAGCAAACCGATGATGTGCAGAACGGCGATGAGGCTGATGATAGCCAAACTCAGGCGCATGCTGACTATACCCCCCAACAAACCAAAGACAGAGAGGGAAACTTGCAGCTCACCGGCATGTATCAGAATTGGTTTCTTGACTATGCCTCGTATGTAATTCTGGAACGTGCCGTGCCGCACTTGGGCGATGGACTCAAACCCGTGCAGCGACGCATCTTGCACTCCATGAAGCGCTTGGACGACGGACGATACAACAAGGTGGCCAACATCGTGGGACATACCATGCAATTTCACCCGCATGGCGATGCTTCAATCGGCGATGCACTGGTGCAGCTGGGACAGAAAAACTTGCTCGTCGACTGTCAGGGTAACTGGGGTAACATCCTTACGGGCGATGGGGCTGCCGCGCCGCGTTACATCGAGGCACGATTGTCGAAATTTGCCCTCGATGTGCTGTTTAACCCTAAAACGACGGATTGGAAACTCTCGTACGACGGACGTAACAA
>PPYE01293817.1_pt1 | contig 15685 bp, 13 predicted proteins | sample 1559881 | NCBI WGS metagenome assembly PPYE01 (sample SAMN08240022, study PRJNA423297) | Human gut metagenome, whole genome shotgun sequencing project. | reverse complement strand
ACTGACCTTTTTTCTCCTTACCTATGGGCGCTCTGTATACGTCCATCTGCTGGCAAGAAATCATTTAACAATTAACTAAATATGAGTTACAATTACCCTGTAGGGAATACAGCTCCAGTGTATTAAAATCCACAAGACACAAATCTCTTGGTTTCCACGGTTCATCCTCTGGTCCGTAAGTCTCCATCACTACTATCAATTTATCCAGACAGTCCTGACAAAGATGTTTCTGGATAAATTTCACATCCAGTATACTGTTCTCACCATAACTTACAGTTACATCTGAGATTCCCCTATCAGAATTCGGGCTTGCATGAAAAAAGCATCCTCCCTCTCCGGTCCCAGTAAATGTCGTATTAATATGCCCCTGTGGACCTGTCAAATTTCCTGCATCATCATGATTCCGTATCTTCATATCCAATACATACCAGTTATTCACACAGATGATCCCAAGATCGTCATATTTACGAAACAGCCCCATCAGACTGCGATTATCATTACCACACAAGTAGCAATGATCCATATCCTTAAGTTTACTCTTTACTGGCTTCGGTATCTTCCAATCCCATGGCACATACTCTTCCTGAAGCTCAGTCTCACTGCTTTGCCTATGACCTTCTACTTCTTTTCCAATTCCAATACCTGCTATCAGGCTTACTACGCATACTGTGATAATTATTCCAATGTTCTTCATACTGCCTCCACAATTTAGAATTAGTCAATCAACTCTATTAGCGTTAGTATAGCAGATATGAAAATGTATTTCATCATATAATACATGAATTCAAAATATTCACGCACTATATTGCATCTTCCAGATCTTCAAAAAGTCCACGCCCATACGCAAACTATTTTCCCGCCTCTTCAATCATCACTTCCAAAACACGAAGAAGCTTGTTTTTCTCCTTCGCTGGCAAGTGTTTCATCTTTTCTTCCAATTGCGTACATCTCGTTTTTGTGCCTACTTCCAGCACATCCATCAGGATTTCATCTGCTGATACATTCAACGCATTAATAATCCTTACAAATGTATCTAGCCTTGGCGTCTTCACATCCCGCTCTATGGCACTTAAATAATTACAACTCAAATCAACCATCTCTGCCAGCTTTTCCTGCTTTAGTCCGGCAGCTTCCCTGCTCTTTTGAATCCTTTTCCCTATCCCTTGCATATTATCTTCTCCTAATCATACTAATTCTTACGGCGTTACAATCGTACTTTTAGTATATTTGCCAAGGATTTTTCTATACAGTATCTGTTAGAGTTGCACCAACTCTAATGGTGTTGAATCAATGCACTTTTGATGTCATGGCACAGTTATGGCTCTTCCACGACCTAAACTGGCACGGTTCTGCGATTTACATGTAAATATGCACATGCTAAAATTGGTATTGTCAAAATTATATGCAGGAATTGCGCAGCGGTACCGGAGTCATTGCCTCTCCCTTTTGGTACTGGCTGCGTTTTTTCTTGCAGGAGGTGAATTGGATTTACAATTTTATACTGTATTTGCATTAGTCAGCCTGTATTGACCGGGCTGCTTTTTTGCTGCCGGATAAACTGGCATGAGGCACTAAGAAACTATAAGCATCGGGGCAGGGTGGATATTCCATACTGCCCTTTTCATATGAAGGAGGTTTAACTTACGTGAGAAAACATACAGTCAAAGAAAACCCGCCGAATGAAAAGCGTCGTCCTGACTACATGCGAATTATTTACACAGCATCCCTGCTGCTCACGCTTCTGGCATGCAATATCCAGCCGGTCTTGGCAGCTAACATGTGGGACAAAGCAAATGAAATCATGAAAGATGTCTACAACCAGATCATCCTGATTTCTACCATAGCTGCTGTTGTAACAGCATCTGTGGCTCTTTTAATGATGAACTTTTCCAAATCGGGAAAAACCGTGGACGAATCCCGTGCATGGCTCAAACGTATCGTCATCACCTGGGCAATCTTAAACGGTCTTGGCTTCATCATGGCATACATCACACCGTTCTTTGCCGGAGGTAAATGGAATGGCTAAGCCAGGAAAGGAGGTGCCTAAATGGGAATCTTAGATGGAATCGTGGAATGGATTGCAGAGCAGGTCATGAACATTCTGGATCTTATTACCACTTCAGTCTTAGGTGCTCTGGGCTGCTCCATGGATACCTTTTTAAGATATTTCCCCGCAGCCGAGAGCATGTATCAGGTATTTCTGTCCCTGGCCATAGGTCTGATCCTACTGAACTGGGTCTGGCAGTTATTTAAGAATTACTTTGCTGGTGCCGGAATTGAGGCAGAAGATCCACTGAAATTATCCATGCGCTCTTTCATTTTCCTGTTCCTTACTTTCTATGCAAAAGATATCGTAGATCTTTTACTTGATATTGCAGGAACACCATATAGCTGGATTCTGACGGAAGATCTGCCTCCGCTAAAATTCGCAGACTTTAACTCCGTTATCACTGTTATCCTCGGTGTCTGTGCCAATGGAGCTGTTGCGATTACTGCACTAATCCTGGTACTGATTCTGGCATGGAATTACATCAAACTACTGTTTGAAGCGGCAGAACGTTACATTCTTCTCGGCGTTCTTGTTTATACAGCCCCAGTCGCTTTCGCAATGGGCTCTTCTCAGGCAACCGGTAATATTTTCAAGAGTTGGTGTCGGATGCTTGGTGGCCAATTTTTCCTGCTGCTGATGAACGCTTGGTGTCTACGGCTCTTTACTTCAATGGTCGGTACCTTCCTTGCCAACCCATTATCTCTCTAATGTGAGATACACAATAACTTGAAATTCAACACCGATACAAAACAAAGAAAGGAAATTCAAATATGAAAAAAGCCAAAAAAATAATCGTAATGTCATTAGCAACAACCATGCTGCTTGGTTCAACCCTTACGGCACATGCAGCAACACCACAATATAAACCGTTATCAGAATACGGATATACCGGTGTTACAAAGATTACTGTGAAGCTTCCTGACAGCTACCAAACAGGTATATCTAACGCAGTAGAAGATGCTGTGAAAGACTTAGATATTAAGCTTCTGAATACCCCGACAATCACCAGAGCTACATATATACACAGCAATGTGTTCTATTCAAAAAGCAGATTAAATATCCAGTGGGATGCTGTAGATGGTGCAACATCATACGAGATTAAGATTACAAAAGCAGATGGAACGGAACACATATACACTACAGAGAATAATTGGCTGACTGTAAATCAAGCTTCAGACGAGTTTGTAACAGGCTGCTTAAAACAGAAGGTAGGAACGAACTGGGAATCTGCAACCGTGGCAGTTCGTGCAGTTAAAGATAATGGCAGCGTCTACAGTTTATGGTCTGAAAAAGCAGCAATATCCTGTAATGCAATCCATTAAGCAACGAATCCCCATTTATCGTCCCAATGATAACCTTACTTTTTCAGGAGGAACACATGAAACATAAGAAAAAAATTATATTATTGCTGACACTTACTGCCTGCATGGTCTTATTCTGTTCCTTCCCGGTCTTCGCGGCAGAACTTACGGAAGCAGAAGTGGAACAGGCAGTGGCAAACCAGGGAAAGGAAGCCGTTACCGGTAATATATTCATCTGGTTTCTCTGCGCCATCGCATTTTTAAAAGTCAGCCAAAAGATCGATTCCTTCATGGCAAGCCTTGGCATCAATGTAGGAAACACTGGCGGAAACATGATGGCAGAGCTTTTAATCGCCGGAAGAAGCCTGGCAAGTTCCATGCATTTACGTGGCGGTGGCGGCGGATACCGGGCATCCGCTTCTCCAGGTTCCGCAGCTGTCGGCGGAAGCTTCCTATCAGGTGGACTGACCGGAGCTGTCGGAAGGCAGGTGGAACGTAGCGCAGTCAATACGGCAACTGGCTACACCGAACATTCCAGCATCGGCAGTGTCATGTATCATTCTTCCTTAAATAAAGGTGGAGATTTTGCCAACAATGTAATCAGCCGCATTGCACAAGGTAACTATAGTCAGGTCGGTTCCATCAAAGGAGCAGATGCAGAAAAGGCTTATATTTCTTATATGGGCATGAAAGCAGATTCCGAACACCCTTTGCCCAATTATTCCAATATGGAAATCGGAGGCGGACGGATCACCGGAACGGAATCTACCGAATCCGGTTCCAAAGAGTTTGCTCTCTATCATGCAGACCAATATATGGCTCCCTCACAGGGTACATATGAAACTGTGCAGTCTGTAGACGGTGCCACATGGTACAAGCAGTATGCACAGGATACCGTAACTAAAACCCCTTATGATGCAGGCGGTGGAAAAGTTGCCTACCATGAATCCATCGACCAGAAACTGCCCCCGACTCCTCCAAGAAAGGATCGCATTTAATTGGCAGATCACCAGACCAGTCTGAATGAAGCAGTTCAGGTAGGCAGAGCTATGGCTTCTATTTCAGGTGCTGTAAAAGGTGCCACAGCCGGTCCCTTTGGAGCCGTTATTGGTGCTGCAATCCAAAATCGGGAAACCTTAAAAAAGGCGGTGGCTGGAATTGTTTCTCTACTTTTAATTCCAGCATTATTCATAGTCATGCTTCCGGGACTTGTCTTCGGAAATCTCTCCGAAAATACCGGAGCACTTACCAGTAACAGCAGGATCAATGAAAATATACGTGCTGCCAATGAAGCCATTGTAGAAGTCTTACAGGAATGTCACGACGAGGTACTTGCTGATGTGAATGCCGCGGCTTCTCGTGTACCGGAAAATGATGCCGTATCCATTACGGATCCCTATGCTTACTATATCTCTGTAAATGCCAATCAGCTCATTGCCCAGTTCTGTGCAAGTAAAGACAACTATCGGGATATCAACCTTACGGAACTGAAGCGGGTCATCCGGGCGAATAAGGATGGACTTTTTACTTATGACGTATCAACAGAGACAGTTACCATGGAAGTTACGGTGGATGCCGGTGCAGAAGGGGAAACCGGTGAAGGAACGGATTCACAGACTCAGACGGTTACCTTTACCCGGCATAACTTTGTAATCAACTATTCCGGTGATTCTTATTTTGCAGACCATGTCTTTCATCTGAGCGACAAACAGAAAAAAGTGGCAGACGCTTATGCAGAAAATCTGACCCTCTTTTTTGGTTCCTCTGCTTCCGGAGTTGCAACCGCCAATGTATCCGATGAGGTACTTCGCTACCGGGCAACGGTAGAACGGATTGCTGCAAAATACGGAATGACTCCCTATGTGGAACTGATCCTTGCTGTGATGATGCAGGAATCCGGAGGACGTGGTCTTGATGTCATGCAGGCGGCAGAAGGTGGATTTAATAAGAAATATCCCCATGTGCCTAACGGTATTACGGACCCAGAGTACAGCATCGAATGCGGAATTCAGGAACTCAAATATGCACTGGACAAAGCTGGATGCACTGGACCAACAGATCTTGACCGGATCATGCTTGCTTTGCAGGGATACAATTACGGTTCCGGTTATATTGACTGGGCCATGGAACGGGACGGTGGTTATACCAAAGCAAACGCCATCGCTTATTCTGATATGATGTGTGCCCGCCCCAACTGGCCTTACTCCAGATATGGCGATAAAGAATACGTAGACCATGTACTCCGGTACTACATCATTTCTTCTACAGGCGGCACCTATCCGGCAAATGGGATGCAGATACCTCATTACCTGCAGACAGATTACGGAAATATTCCATATGGCGGAGGTTCCATTGCAACCAGCGGATGTGGCCCGACCAGCTTCGCCATGGTCGCAAGTTATCTGACGGGCAAAACCATCACTCCGGTAGATGCAGTTTCCTGGTGCGGAAATTCTTACTACAAACCAGGTGTCGGCACTTACTGGTCCTACTTTGCAGCGGCAGCCAGTCATTTTGGATGCGGATCGGTCACCCAGACCAACGATCCCAATAGAGTCCTAAAAGCATTGTCAGAAGGCCATCCTGTCATCAGTTCCCAAAGTGCAGGCTTATTTACCAGAGGCGGACATTTCATTGTCCTTCGTGGTGTAACGGCTTCCGGAAAGGTACTGGTTAACGATCCGAATGACAGTGCATCCAAAAACTATATCAACCGGGAATTTGATATGATGTCAGAAATTCATGCAACAGCAAGTGCATATTGGATCTTTGACAAGAAATAAAGGAGCGCTTATGAGCAGAAAAAAATTGATTCTTTCCATCCTGCTGATGATCGGCATGATCGTAGCAGGCATTGTACTGCCTGCCTTATGGAAAGCAGAAAAACAGAAACACCATACGGCTGACCCAGAACAGCCCGCAAAAGAAATCCAAACGGAAGGAGAGGATACCGCCTCACTTCCCACATTGAAATACGTTGACTTTGAAGCATTACAGGCATTTTTTGCAGACACACAGATCAATGAACTAAAACAACAATTTTCTCTGTATCTCAAAGAAACTGGGAAAACAGACATTACCTCTGTGACCTTTCTTCCAGAACAGACCACCTATCCGGAAGGAAACGACATCATGCTTACTTTTGCTTTATCTGATAATACTACCCTTCCAGTTACCTGCAGCACCAGTATCGGTGCTTTTTTATTTGGAGAAGAAAAACTGCAAGTCAGTGAAAACATAATTACCTATGAACGTAAGACGGATCAAAAACTTCCAGCTGTTACTACAGAAGAAATAGAATCCATGCAGGAAGGCGGTTTTGCTGATACCCCAAACGATATCGAATCAACAGAACCGGAAAAGAAAACTAATGCAAAGGAGGCGCAGCCGTGAACAACCCTGAAGAACAACAAATTGCCTTAATCCCCCGTAATTTTATTGAGCGGGGTACATTCATGGGAGGAATGTTCAAGATCCGCAATGCTATCGAAGGAGCCATTCTTGCCATCGGGATTGCAAGACCTGTTGTGCATCTTCCCCTGTCCCTGACCATACGGATCATCATTTTATGTATGACATCTCTTCCAGCAGCCATGGTCGCCCTGATCGGCATCGGAGGGGAAAGTCTGACGGCTTTTCTGATGAATGCTGTCCGTTTTTTGTTTAACCGTAGAATCCTATACCGGCTGGATACCAAACCGGAGCCAAAAGGAAAACAGCGTAAAAATCCTCGTCAAAAAGAACCAAAGACGAAAAAGAACCGGGAGAAAAAAGAGAAGCCATCACCTCAACCAATGGAGATAGCTACACATGATGAGGAGGTTCCCTGTAATATGCCATCTTCTTCAGAGGAAGAGATTCTACCCGATTCAAAAGTTTCTCCCACACCAGCCTCTAAAAAAAAAGAGCGTCGGCTCTATGATATATCTACAAAACGCGGCATCAAGAAGCAGGCCAGGGAAGATATCCGGATTCTGAAATTTGAAAAGAAACAAAGGAAAAAGGAACAGGCGAAAGCTCTCAAGGTTGCGAAACGTGAAAAGAAACAGCGTTTAAAAACCGAAAAACAACGGCATAAAGAAAAACTGCATCAGGATAAGCTTGCACAAAAGGAGGCCAGACGTTTGGAAAAAGCTGCGAAAAAAGAGGCACGCTCCAATAAGAAACAACCTGATCCTTCACCTTCCGTTTCCTCGAAAAAGAAAAAGCGAAAGGACATGACACTGGAAGATTATCTTCCGATTGATAAAATTGCCAACGGGATCATCTATACCACTGACCACCGATATGTAAAGATTCTGGAGATTGAACCTATCAACTTCCTTTTGCGAAGTGCAAGGGAACAGCAAGGCATCATTTACAGCTTTATCTCCTACTTAAAAATCAGCCCGGTCAAATTGCAGATTAAGATGATCTCCAAAAAGGCAGATATCAATAAACATCTGGAACAGGCAGCACTGGAACTGTCCCGTGAGACCAATCCGCACTGTCGGGAACTACAGAAGGATTACATCCAGTTCGTAAAGAAATTAAGTTCCAGAGAGGCCGTTTCAAGACGGTTCTTTCTGATTTTTGAGTATGAACCATTCAATGTAAACCGGAAAGTAGAAGAAAAAGAAATCCTTGCTGCACTGGAGACAGCTGCCCAGACAGCTAAAACGTTCTTATATCAATGCGGGAATCAGGTGGTTACCCATGATAATGAAGATGAATTTACAACCGATGTCCTATACACGTTATTAAACCGCACCCTTTGTACAGAAAAGCCTCTTCAGGATCGGATTGCAGATGTCCTTGCACGCTATATGAAGGAAGGTCGCCAGGAAGAACTGGATCATATCCTCATCAACGAGTTCATTGCACCGGAGTCCGTGGATTTCCGGCACTCCAATTATGTGCGTATTAACGGAATTTACCATGCGTACCTGTTGGTTCCAAGCGACGGCTATAAACAGAAAGTCGCACCCGGTTGGCTGTCCTTACTGATCAACGCCGGGGAAGGCATAGACATTGATTTTTATCTGCATAAACAGCCAAAGGATAAGATCCAGCAGCGGCTTGGACAACAGATCCGTATCAACCGGTCAAAGATCAAGGATGCATCCGATACAAACGCAGACTTTGATGATCTGGATTCTGCGATCCGCTCCGGATACTTTCTGAAGGCTGGTCTGGCAAATAACGAAGACTTTTACTATATCAATCTCCTGATCACGATTACTGCTTCTGATCTTGAGGAACTGCAGTGGCGTATTCAGGAGATGAAGAAACTATTGATTTCCCAGGATATGGATCTGCACTCCTGCTACTTCTTACAGGAACAGGGTTTCCTATCCTCCCTGCCGCTTGCAAACCTGGATAAAAAACTCTATGAACTGTCAAAACGAAATGTCCTGACTACGGGAGCTGCAAGCTGCTATCCGTTCACCAGCTACTCCATCTGTGACGACAACGGCATCTTATTCGGAGTAAATAAGCATAATAATTCACTGGTCATCGCAGATATTTTTGATTCCAAACAGTATAAAAACTCCAACATCTGTATCCTTGGATGTTCTGGTGCCGGTAAGACATTCACCATGCAGACCATGGCACTTCGGATGCGGCGGAAGGGAATCCAGGTCTTCATCATTGCTCCTTTGAAGGGACATGAATTTTACCGGGCCTGTAAAAACGTGGGTGGAGAATTCATCCAGATCTCTCCTGCCAGCCAAAATTGCATTAATGTCATGGAAATCCGAAAAGTTGATAATTCTGTCAATGAACTGCTGGACGGACCAACACTGGATGCTTCCGCTCTGGCTTCCAAAATCCAGAGGCTTCATATCTTCTTCTCTCTCCTGATTCCTGACATGAATCATGAGGAGAAACAGCTTCTGGATGAGGCACTTATTAAAACCTACGCCAGGAAAGGAATTACGCATAAAAACGAATCCCTCCTTGACACGGATCATCCAGACCAGTATAAGGAAATGCCGATCCTTGAGGATGTCTATAATATTCTGATGGAAAGTCCGGATACCAAACGTCTGGCACATATCCTGAACCGTCTGGTTCATGGCTCTGCTTCTTCTTTCAACCAGAAAACTAACGTAGACCTGACGAACAAATATACAGTACTCGACATTTCGGAACTGACAGGTTCCTCTGACCTTCTGACAGTCGGTATGTTCGTTGCCCTGGATTACGTCTGGGATAAAGCGAAAGAAAACCGGACAGAGGAAAAAGCGATCTTCGTAGATGAAGTATGGCAGCTCATCGGTGCTTCCAGTAACCGCCTGGCTGCAGAATTTGTTCTGGAGATTGCCAAAATCATCCGTGCCTACTCAGGAGCCGGCATTTTTGCCACACAAGATTTAAATGATTTCTTTGCACTGGATGATGGTAAATATGGAAAAGGTATCATCAACAACTGTAAGACCAAGATCATCCTGAACATGGAGGATGAAGAGGCACAGCGGGTAAAAAATATCCTGCACCTGTCTGAAACTGAAGTCATGAATATCACACATTTTCAAAGGGGGAATGGCCTGATCTCAACAAACAACAATAACATTACGGTGGAATTCAAAGCATCCACGCTGGAAAAGGAACTGATTACCACCGACCGGCAGGAACTTCTGGAAATCATTGAACGCCAGAAACACAAAGAAGCAAAAGCCGGTTAACACCCGGGGCAGCGAAATCGCTGCCTTTTTCATATCTTCAAAGTAAGGAGGAGACTTATGTTAGAAAGAACAAATCAATCCATCCACCGGCTGCTCGCATTTCTGCTTGCAGTACTGGTTACTGTCGGGACCGTATTTTCCGGCGGCATGACTGTTCATGCGGCAGACGGTACCGTCAGTTTTCACGCAGGAGCGAACATTCCGTATGGAGATTATTTTACTTCACGCATGACATTTGATGGGAACAATACCGCTTACTGTGTGGAACCACTCAAGAAAACCCCTGCTTCCGGCAGTTATTCCTATGACCTTCTGGCAAAGGATTCCCCGCTTCGGAAAGCACTGTATTACTTAAATGGCGGTTATGGCTATGAAAAGACTGTAAAAGACAAATATTTCAGCGGATGGTCTGATGACAATTCCTATGTAATCGGGCATCTTGTCGTCGCCTATATTTATGCAGGGTATTCTTCTGATACCGGAGCCTTCCATGGCGCACCCCAGAATTTCATTGACAAAGCGAAAGAAGTTACTGAAGCAATCAAAAGCCTTCCTGCTCCCCCGGAAAGCTTCCGAGCATTTATCATTCCCGGAAGCGGAAGCCAGACTGTTGTTGGAAGCTGGTATCAGGTTCCTTACGGATATCTGGAAATCCGCAAATCTTCCGCAAATGCTTCTGTTTCCGACGGGAACAGCAACTATAGCTTACAGGGCGCCGAATACGGCATTTACAAAGGAGAAGAACTGGTACAGACATTGACAACAGATAAAAACGGCTATGCAAAATCCGGAGAACTGGAGGAAGGTAATTACACGATAAAAGAAACCAAAGCTTCCAAAGGATTCATCCTGGACACCAAAGCCCATAACGTCACTGTCAAATCCGAAGCAACCACGCCTGTAAATGTGACGGAAATCCCACAGAGCAATCCAATGGATCTGCTCCTTCAGAAACTGGACAAGGAATCACAGGAAGCACAGCCACAAGGATCTGCATCTCTTGTGGATGCACAGTTTACTGTTAAATTCTATACCGAACAGTCCGATCAGGATCCTGCCGCAAATGGAGCCAAACCGGCACGTACCTGGATATTTAAGACTGATGCAGAAGGAAAATCTCATTTTTCCAAAGATTATCTGGTATCTGGAGATGCGTTCTATACACAGACGGATGGAAAAACCATTTGTCTCCCGCTCGGAACAGTTACTGTTCAGGAAACAAAAGCTCCTGTCGGATACTTTTCCAATGAAACTGTATTCGTACAGAAGATCACAGCCGATGGTGCCAAGGAAACAGTACAGTGCTACAATGCTTCATCTGTCGAAGAACAGATCTACCGTGGCGACCTAGAACTGGTAAAGGTATCCGATGGAGAACAAAAACGTCTTTCTGATATTCCATTTACCATCACCTCTGTTACAACCGGAGAAACCCATACCATCGTGACGGATAAAAATGGATATGCCAGTACAGCTTCCAACTGGAACAAACACACCCAGAACACCAACCGTGGAGAAACATCGGAAGATGGAGTCTGGTTCGGATCTTCCACGCCAGACGATTCCAAAGGTGCCCTTATCTATGATCAATATGTCATTGAGGAGCAAAGATGTGAAGCCAATAAAGGCATGAATCTTTTAAAATTCGAAGTTACTGTATATAAAGATTCCGTTACCATTGACCTTGGAACCCTGACCGATGACCTGATTGAAATCGGCACAACAGCTCTGGATAAAGAAACAGGTACCCATATGAGCAAACCGGAAAAAGAAGTCACTCTTGTAGATACTGTCGAATATTCCGGACTAAAGAAAGGTCAGTCCTATAGGCTGGTTGGAACACTAATGGACGTCGAGACCGGTGAAGCAATTCAGATTGAGGGCAAACCTGTAACTTCTGAAAAGACATTCACAGCGAAAAAATCCTCCGGCACCGTAGAAGTTTCTTTTACCTTTGATGCTTCCTCACTTTCTGGAAAAACAACTGTTGTATTCGAGGAACTGTATCAGGAAGATAAACAGCTGGCTATCCATGCGGACCTTTCTGATGAAGACCAGCAGATTTCTTTCCCGGAGATTGGCACCCAGGCAACAGACTCTGAAACCGGTGAGCATATGGCAAATGCTGATGAGAAAGTGAAACTCATTGACACGATCCAGTATAAAGGGCTGGTTCCAAACCTTAAGTACACTGCAACGGGTACACTCATGGATGCGAAAACTGGAGAACCTGTTCTAATTAATAACAAACGGGTAACTACAAAAACAACATTCACGCCGGAAACTAGCTCAGGTACCGTAGATGTAGTCTTCGAATTTGACGGCAGTTCACTGGCCGGTAAGACAACCGTTGTTTTTGAATCTGTAACACAGGATAAAAAAGAAATTGCTGTTCATGCAAATCTCGAAGATGAAGGTCAGCAGATCTTTTTCCCGGAAATTGCAACTCAGGCAAACTGCCCGGATACCAATACCCAGATGGCAGTTCCAAAGAAAGAACTGACCATTACGGATACCGTTTCCTACCATCTCATTCCAAATAAAGAGTATAAGTTAACCGGAACTTTGATGGATAAGGAATCTGGTAAGTCTCTGCAAATCGATGGAAAAGAAGTTACGTCCGAACTGACCTTCACACCAGAAGATGCGGAAGGCACTGTAGAGCTTTCTTTCACACTGGATGCCACTGCTCTCGCAGGCAAAACGATAGTAGCCTTTGAGTCTGTATCCTATCAGGACAAAGAAGTTGCTTTCCATACCCAGATTGATGATGCTCCACAGACCATCTATTTCCCGGAAATTAATACTACCGCTAAAGATGGAAAAGACGGCGACCAGGAAGTCCTTGCAGAAAAAGAAACCTCTATTATTGATACCGTTTCTTACAAGGATCTGGTAACTGGCCTTACCTACCGGGTCGTAGGTACTTTGATGGACAAGGAAACCGGTAAGGAAGTACTGATTGACGGAAAACCTGTAATATCTGAAGCAACTTTCAAACCGGAAAACTCTGAAGGCACTGTAGAAGTAACCTTTACCTTTGATGCTACTTCTCTTTCCGGACATGATGTAGTTGTTTTTGAAAAACTCTATGTATCTACCGGTGATAAAGACAACAAAAATGAAGTGGAACTGACGAATCACGAAGATATAAATGATAACGACCAGACAGTGAAAATTACCGATGTACCAAAAGATACTCCGGATATCTCCACTCCAGTCAAGACCGGCGATAATACCCCTATTCTTCTTTACGCAGGTATTGCTGCAGGTGCCCTTCTGCTTGCAGGTATTGCTACAGTAATCTATTTCCGGAAAAAGAAACAAAAATAATCTTTAATTTCAGTGCAGGCGGTCCATAGAGACTGCCTGCTTTTTGGTGATGAATATGGAAACAACCTATATCCAGACAGATATCAAACATGTTCGTAGATTTTTAGATGCCTGTGATGGGAACTGGCATCACTGCATCCATGTGACCTGCTCTTCCTGTAAAACTTCCGGTATATGCAGGGAACCCGGATTCCTATTTCATCCGGATGCCACAGCAGAACCGCTGATTCTTCCTCTTTCCGATGCCCGGATTTTATTTTCCTGTTATCCGGAACCGGAAGAATGTATAAGCAACATATCTGTATCTGCCTTTTTATCCTTATATCGCTCTTACCTGAATATCAGAACTGCAACCAAGTCCGACTGTCCGTGTATGGAACTTCTAAAAATGCAGGAAGAGAAAAACTATGACTGGTAAGTTGCGTTTTCGTTCGTTTCTGCGTACAGAATGAATAAAGACAAGGAGGTGTACAACATGCTTACACTGATCATCCAAACGATTGACAAAGGCTTTACTACCCTGATTTTTATCCCTATGGTTTATATCCTGTACTGCAGATTTACTTCTTTTCACAAAAAGAAAAGGCAGGCGCTCACCATCTACCGGATCTGCTTTATACTAATTGCATTGTTCCTGCTCCGATACTTTTGTGATAAGTTTATCTTCACGGCAGTTAATTACCAACGTTTTACAGACAGTGGCCTTTTTCCATTAATCAAAACAATTTTCTATCCAGAACATTCATAAAAAATGGCAGAAAGTGGTAAAAAGGGAACATTTGGGTACCTGTTTCCATCCCTGACATATGGGAATTCATCACACTTTTACTTACAATATACGTATAAAAAACGTAACAAACATGCTAATAAAGAATAAATGTACGTATAAAAAACGTAATGCGAGGTGAATCATGATGAAGAAACAAATCATACGCTGCCCTTACTGTGGCAGCCCGGCCATTTTAAGAGATACATCTTATGTCCATGGAAAAAATGCATGGGAAGGCAAACTTTATGTATGCAGCCGCTATCCGGTCTGCAATTCCTACGTCAGCGTCCATCCCGGCACCACTCGCCCTAAAGGAACTCTGGCGAATAAATCTCTTCGTGAGAAACGGATCCGTGCACACCGGATCTTTGATCAGATCTGGAAACAGGGAATTATGTCCAAGAAAGATGCCTACCGGTGGATATCAGACAAATTTTGCCTCGACACCACACAGGCACATATCGGTAATTTCAGTGAGTACATGTGCGAACGACTTATAGAAGAATCAGAGAAAGTCCTTCGCTACAACCATGTACCGCTGTGCCTTGCAGGATAAGGAGGGTGAATGACATGAAAAATAATCCTATCCCCTACAGCCAGCTCATTGAAGAAAATATGGATTTGGTGCCGCAAATGGTAAATGTCCTGACACGGAATTATTCGAATCTTTCTCTGGAGGAATATGAAGAGCTTACGCAAACCAGTTACCTGGCGCTGTGCAATGCAGCTTCTAAATACGATGGACACCGTCCCTTCCGACCTTATGCCAGAGTTGCTGTCCGTAATGCGATCTACGGATACTGGCGTACCGTTTACCAATATAATAAACGATTCTGTTCCTTAGATGCATTGCTGGAATCCGAGGACGGTCACTCTTATGAAAATGAGTTTCACCACAATCATACTTCACTTTCCACGGAGCAGGAAGCGATTCAAAACCTGTCCACTGCATACCTGAAGGAACTGGCATCAGCAGGCAGCAATATGATACAAAAAGGAATTGCCACTCTCCGTCTGCAGCAAGACGGTTACACCGATCGGGAGCTTGCAAAACTATATCAGGTTCCTTCCAACAGGGTAAGGGCATGGCAGAGCAAGGCGAGAAAATGGTTGAAAGAAAATGAGATATTATATGAGCTATTAGCATCATAACAAGAAGGAGGCAGTTCTATGCTGACACTTTATACCGCCATCGGCACATTAAAATTTGTCAAAAATACAGATGGGAAATCCACTCCTATGGTTCTTAATAATCATCAGGAATTCGGGCTATGCGACCACGAACTGATTCTCTGGAGCTGCCTTGCCTTCCAGATTCTGCAGATACACGAACTGGAGTCAGCTTACCATGTGCGGCTTAAAAACAGCGGCAGACCGGACGGACTGGCATTTTCCCACTATCTGAACCGGCTGCTTTTGCGCGGCCTGATTGCAAAAGGAGAAGGAGTGACCGGCGTAGATGCACTCTATCAGCTTTTAGGAAAACTTGTTTTTTGCAAGCACTTTTTGGAGAAAAATGCAAAATATTTTTGGAGAATGTTGCATCTCCAAATTGGAGAAAGTT
>PPYE01740515.1_pt1 | contig 15691 bp, 14 predicted proteins | sample 1559881 | NCBI WGS metagenome assembly PPYE01 (sample SAMN08240022, study PRJNA423297) | Human gut metagenome, whole genome shotgun sequencing project. | reverse complement strand
TTATGATACTTTACTATTCTTATTAAAATAAAAAGGGGGCTAATTTTGTATTGTACAGTCCATATTACGATAAAAAAGGTACACAGATTTTTCTGTGTACCTTTTTTATTAATATCCTTTATTAACGTCATCCGGTGTTAATGTAATCAGTTCATGTTCTTTGGGGTTCTTCTTTCTATATCCAGACATAACTGTATACATCACTATTCCCAGTACACAATAGATTATCATAGAAATATATCCACCGATTGCTAATTCCAAACATGATCCAATGATAACCCATACAGAAACTGCCATACCTAAAATAAACATGATGCTTCCACATGGTACTTTGTATGGACGTTTCCATTCCGGATGTTTTTTCCTTAATACCAGTGCATCCAGACAGCACATGAAATAAACGATACCTGCTGCGATACAGGATACAGCATAGATGTACTGAACCCAGTCATCACCGCTGAAGATGCAGAAGAAGATGGTGAATACCAGAACAACAGTATTGGCAACCACTGGCTGACCCTTGCTGTTGAGTTTTGCAAATACCTTTGGCAGCTGATTTAACTGTGCTGCACCGTAAAGAACACGTGCGGATGAAGTCCAGAAGCCCATCAATGTTGTTACTGCATGAAGAATACCTGCAATGATTGCCAGAATTGCCAAAATCTTTGGCATGGAGTACATGTTGATAAATTCTGGTTCCGGCATATTCATTGCTGCTACAACATCCCAGGAGCCCATACCACCGATTGCCATAACAACAACAAAGTACAGGATTGCCGGTACAAACAGCGCGGACAGAATAACCTTCCACATTTTGCTTACCGGAAAGTTGGTTTCCTCAATCATGGTAGGAGTCATCTCAAAGCCGATAAATTTTAAGGAAAAGACTGCCATTGCAACAAAAATGCCTTTGAAGCCCTGAGAGAAGAAACCACCATTCGCGGTAAGATTACCCGCTTCCCAATGTCCACTCAAAAACAGCGAACCGCTAACGATCACAGACATAATGATCATCGCAAAGAAAAAGATATTTGCCAGCGAACCGGTAATGCCTACATTAAAGTTGGAAACAATATACCAGAGGACAACGATTGCAATCGCAATCCAAACCTCCATTCCCTTTGGAATTGGTACAAAGTAACCGATCGCCGTAATAAAAATAAATGCCATCATTGGTGGCTCTACTACCTGTACCAAAAACATCATCCATTGTGTTGCAAAACCAACTTTATGACCAAATGCACTTGTTGTCCAAATATCAACAGAAGATGCAAAGGGAAGCATTGAAGTTAACTCTGCGAAAGTAAGACCAACCGGAATCAAAAGGATTGCCAAAATCGGAAAGATTATAGCTGCTCCAGCACCAGTAACCGAGAACCAGTAAGGTGCTTCTGCAAGCCATCCACCAATAACTGCACCGGATGCCAAAGCTATCATAGATATAAAACTAAGATTTCTTTTTAATTTCTGCTCTCCCATACTTCTCTCCCTTTCTTATTTTGATCTGTCGCTATTGAATCGCTGTCAACAGTTCTTCGGTGTTGATAACGTGGCAATAGATATTGTTCAGAATCTCCAGCTCGTTGTCTTGGATACGCTGTGTAGATGCCATGCAGGCGTCCTCGATCAGCCATACCTTAAAGCTTTCATCTGCAAGACTTCTTACTGTTCCCGATACACACTGATCGGTCAATACACCGGTGCAAACCACGGTATCAATGCCCATGTTATGCAGCCAGAGACGCAGTGGAGTACCTGTCAGCGCACTGTCGGTCGTTTTGGTTACAACGATTTCATCCTCCAGCGGCGCTAATTCTGGAACAATCTCTGCGGAAGGTGTACCTGGAGGAAGAAGCAGTTCATTATATCCAGTTGCCTTCTGATCCAAAGAGCGATCGCTTCCGTTCTTTTTCAGGCACTGGATCTTTGCAAAGCAAACTTCCATGCCCTGCTCACGGAATGCTTTTAATAATTTTGCATTGTTAGGAACTACGACCTGATCAATCTTCTGATAAAAAGGTTCCCATCGCTCAGCTTCTTTCTTTTGCTCTTCAGTAGGATTTTCATAGACTGGACGAGTAATAAAAACATGCTGCATATCAATGATAAGCAGTGCTGTTTTCTTTTTGTCGATAACAATCTCCCCCATGTCCATGTCGTTTTCGTAGTAGAACGAAACATGACGATCGTTTACTCTCATTGTGTACTCCTCGCTTTCTTTGATGAAAAATGTTTTTTCTTTATCATATCAGAACATTTTTGGAAATTCTATATCCGAGAGCACACCCGACAATTCCTGCAAAGTATCATAAAATTATTGCTACTTGTTTACATTTTTTGCTATATTTTTAACACTTTTTGCGATTCATCTTTTCGTACTGATAATTTTATATTAAGATAATAAACAAGGAAATTATAGCAGAAAGGAGCCTTTTTATATGCTGAAAGTATTAATTGCAGACGATGAAAGTATTGAAAGACGATACCTTTTATCCTTGTTTACAAGGCATCCTGATCTTTTCCAAGTAGTGGGAGAGGCAAAAAATGGAAAAGAGGTTTTGCAAAAGGCTGCAGAACAAATTCCAGATGTGATTATCATGGATATCAATATGCCATTTATGGATGGTTTAAGTTCTGCCCACCAAATTAAAGAACAATTTCCGGATACAATAATACTTCTCAATACCGCTTATGCAGAATTTGAATTTGCCAAAAAAGCAATTGATTATGGATTGGACGCCTATCTTTTAAAACCTGCTAAAGAGTCTCAGATTTTAGAGGCAATTCAGAATTGTTACCAAAAACAACAAAAAAGAAAAAAACTTCCAGAACCTAATATGCAAACTCTTTCCAATATTCCACAAGACTGTTCTTCTGATCCAGTCAAGTCAATTGTCGACTATATTGACAGAAATTTTCATTCAGATATTACTCTTCAGGAAATTGCAAAAATTGTTCACTTTAGCCCTTCCTATATTTCCAGAATATTCCATTTAAAGCAAGGTATGACCATTAAAGCATATATTACACAAAAACGTCTGGAAAGCGCAAAATACTTGCTAGAGAAAACCGAGTTAAATATTCAAGAAATTGCATCTTACTGTGGCTTTTACACTACACCAAATTTTAACCGTGTATTTAAACTACATGTTGGAGTTACTCCCTTAGAATACCGTCATCAACACAACTAGGAGGATTAAATTATGTCTACCTTTGATCTTAGATCAATTATTACGGAAGAATTCCAGAATGAAATTCAGGATTCTTTTGCTTTTGCTACTGGTTTTGGTGTTGTTTTTACAGATGCTGAAGGAAACCATATTGGTCCTGGCGGTAATTTCTGCCGATTTTGCAACAAAATCAATGAAACTCCTGAAGGTGCCCATTATTGCAGTCTTTCCAACAAACACGCAATTGAGCTTGCATTAGCTGCTAAAAAGCCCAGCATTTATATTTGCCATGCTGGACTTGTTAATATTGAAATTCCATTAATTTATGAAAATCAATGTGTTGGTGCCATTACTGCCGGTCAGGTACTGTGTTCTGAAGACAATATCTATCCTGAAGATGAAATAGCATCTGAAATTAATTGGCTTGCCGATCCTGAATTAGCATCTTTTTATAGTGAAATAGAAATTATGGATCGGAAGAAAATTGAAGCAACAACCACTGCTTTATCAAACTTAACAAATTATGTCATTCAAAAACTGGCATATTCTCAAATTCAAGAAAAATTGGCCAAGCAATCTGAAGCCCTTTTAAAAGCAGAACATCAGCTAAAATTAGCTCAGTTAGATGCATTACAAAAACAGGTCACACCACATTTTATCTTTAATGTCATCAATTCTATCTCACGTCTATTATCTTTAGAGGAATATGATACTGCCGAACAAATGTTAAATTCCTTTTCTCAAATGCTACGATATACATTATCTAATATGAAAATGTCTGTTCTGCTTGAAGAAGAAATTAATTATATAAAAAACTATCTTACTATCCAAAAAATGCGTTTTGGTGATTGTATTGACTATCAAATTGAGTGTGATCAAGACATCCTATCGTTAAAAATTCCATTCTTCTCTCTACAACCTCTAGTAGAAAATTCTATTGAACATGGTCTGCTTCCTAATCAAAAAGGTGGAAAAGTTTATCTTTGTTGTAAAAGAGAAATAGATCGTATCATCATTACTATTGAGGATTCCGGTTCTGGTATGCCAGAAGAACAATTACAATTTATTCGATCAACACTACTATCTCCACAACTTACTCAAAATCAACATGTCGGATTACAAAATTGCTACCGCAGATTTCTGTTGATGTTCGAAGAAAAATTTGAATTTTCAATTACAAGCACTGTAAATTGTGGGACAACTATCACTATTAGCATTGCAACACTATAGTTTTCTATAACGATATCTGCTATGTCTTCAAAATTATGATACCAAATCTAACCCATCTATTTTACTTCTATAATTATTTCTAATGTATTATTTTGTTTTATTTTTAATATTACTATTATACCGCGAGAGAAACGCAGGCAATTTTCCTACATTACATCAAAGTATATATCCATGCATATCAATACATCTTCTACTATAGAACATATTAAAAAAATTTATCCTTAAACCTAAATCAGAAATCAAAAGGCTCCACTCAGAAAATTTCTGAGCAGAGCCTTTTTGGTTATATATCACTTTCCATGATAATGAATGGTGGAGGCGACCCATAACTGCTCATTATCACAAAAACGCAATATAATATGGCTTAATTAGGCCATATTTTTCTAATTAACGATATTAAATCGGACAGGTGTTTATTTCCTGTCCGATTTTTCTATAAACTTCTTCTTTTATCCATTTTCTTTTTGTGTAAAGTATTTTTATAACATTTCTTTTTTCATAGACTCCTTTAAAAACTGCAAAAATTCTTTTTCTCTTTCATTCAAATGATATTGTTTTTGTTTGATATATTGAATATCGACAGATAATTTTGGATTTTCAATCGGAATACACCTACATCCACTGTAGCGCTTTTGCTGATGGGAAATTTCCATAGTCAAAGAAATATACTTTCCGCTTCGTATCGCATCAAAAAAACTTCCTCTATCTGATACATAAAGAATGTCATGTTTATTCGATACATTTAAAATATCCAAAAATTCTTCTTTTTTGGTATTCCTGTAACATACCAAGGGATAGCCCCGAATTTCCGAAAGATCTATCGATTTCCTTTTCGATAATGGATTTCCCTCATATACAATCACCTTTACCGGTATATTTTTTAAAATTATGTTATTTTCCAGGTCATATTTTTGATAATAGAGATTTCGATATGAATCCGATATTTTAGATCCCTGAATAATTCCTAATCGAACTTCTCCCGAAATAATCTGCTCTATAATATCATCTTGATTATTTTCTATGATAAAATCTTGTGAATTTCTTCTTTTATAAATATTTTGAAAATCCAAAAAACTTTGTAAAATCACAGAAGAATACACTGTTGCGATGGACAAATTATACTTTTCTTCTTTTTTCTTTTTGATTGCATAAATATTTTCAATTTGTCTGTCAATCTGTCGCACGTACTCTAGAAACTCCATTCCTTCCTCAGTAATCTTTACTCCAGAAGAACTCCTGACAAAAATTTGATATCCGATATCATCTTCCACTTTTTTAATAATACTACTCAGATATGGTTGTGAAAGTATCAGATTTTTTGCAGCTTGATTGATAGAACGACAACGTGCTATTTCCAACATATATTGAAGATGAAGTGTATTCATTTTCCCACTCCTTTTTCTTAGTATAATATAATATTTCTGTCTTTCGTTATAACAAATTTAGTATAACACTTTTCTTTTTCGGATAACAAGCCCATCTTAATCTATGTTACTATATTTTTGTCAAATAAAGTCGATGTTTTATTTATTTTAAATAATCATCACTTTCACTCAATACAAAAATTGGCAAAAAAATTGTCAACGAAAACATATTACATTGGAGGGGTATTTATGAGTATCAAAATTCATGAAGAAGTAAGTAATGTAAAGCAACAAATTATAAACTGGCGTCATGACCTGCACAAAATTCCTGAAGTAGGTTATGAGTTACACCAAACGGTCTCCTACATCTGCAAGCAACTGGATCAAATGTCCATTTCGTATAGCACTATGTGTGACGATTCTGCGGTTATTGGTATTATTAATCCTGGAAAAGAACGCTGCCTTGCATTGAGAGCTGATATTGATGCTCTTCCTATTCAGGAAGAAACCGGTTTCGAATTTTCATCCACTCATCCTGGTAAAATGCATGCTTGTGGTCATGATTTCCATACCGCATCTCTGCTGGGAACTGCAAAAATTTTAAAAGAACACGAAAATGAATTAACAGGAACCATTAAACTGATTTTTCAATGTAATGAAGAGGGTCTGTGTGGTGCCAAACGCATGGTAGAAGAAGGTGTTTTGGAAAATCCAAAAGTAGATAGCATCATCGGAATGCATGTTGCAAGTATTGATCAGCTTCCGGGCGGTGTTATTGCATATAATAAAGGACCTGTTATGGCTTCCAGTGATAAATTCTATATCAAATTGATTGGTCAGGGTGCACACGGTTCTTCTCCTCATCTGTCTATCGACCCAATTTCCATGGCTTGCCGCGTTGTACAGGAATTGCACACCCTTCGCGCAATGGAAATTGATACTTTGACACCAGCCGTTATTACCATCGGAACCCTGCGTTCAGGCAATGGTGCTTTTAATGTTATCCCCGGATACGCTGAAATCATCGGTACTGTTAGAACCTTTGACAACTCTCTTCGTCCACACATCAAAGAAAGAATGGAAAGCATCGTAAAAGCAGTTGCAGAATCCCACAAAGGAAATTATGAATTTCAGTATGATTTTCTGTGTCCTGCACTTTGTCCAAATGTTGAAGAAACAGATTTGCTTGTTAACTCTGCAAAACAATGTGTAGATGAACAAAGCATCATCCGTTTTCCTGTTCCTGTCATGGGCTCCGAAGATTTTGCTGAATATCTCCAGAAGATTCCTGGCACCTTCTTCTATCTAAACGCCCCAGCGAAGGTAGATGGTACCTGTTATCCTGCTCATTCGTCCAAATTTGCTTTGGGAGAGGAATATTTTGACATAGCTGCTAAGGTAATGCTGCAGTATGTAGTCGATTATTTCAATAACTAAAATAAACTGGAGGTATGATATATGCAATCTAATAAAAAAATATACTACGGTTGGTACATGGTTCTATTAGGATTTTTGCTGATGGCACTTGCATACGCAAGCCTTGCCTCCTGTCAAGGAATTTTTATTAAACCTGTTACAGAAGAACTCGGAGTAGACCGTGCTGTCTTTTCTGGTGTAACAACTATTTCTTCCATAGGTGTTATTATCGGCTCTGCTTTTGTTGGAAAAATATTCAAAAAATTTCCATTAAAAACTGTCGTTGCAGTCAGCTGCCTTATCGTATGTGTATGTCTTGCTGGTTTTGGATTCTCCACTCAAATGTGGCAATTCTATGTTCTTGGTTCTATTATGGGACTTGCTTTTGCTGGATTAACAACCATTCCAATCTCGATCCTCATCAATAACTGGTTTGGTGTCAAGAAAAAAGGTGTTGCTATGAGCATTGCTTTTGCTGGTAGTGGACTCGGCGGAATGGTTCTCACCGTCATTTTAAATAGTATTATTCAGAAATGGGGCTGGAGAACTGCTTACCTTGCGGATGCTGCAATCATTTTCTTCGTGTTGATGCCTTTGATTCTTTTTCTACTGGTCAGCACTCCAAAAGAAAAGGGACTCGAACGTTTAGGTGAGGGAGAAGTAACAAAATCCAATTCCGGCCTAACCTCTTCTCAGGCTAAATCTACCCTTTCTTTTTGGTTAATGTTCTTTTCCTTCTTCATGATGTCCATGATTAATTCCGGTCTTTTAAACCATCAGATTGCATATCTTTCTGACATTGGATTTTCTGCATCCGCCAGTGCAAATATTGGTGCTCTGGCTGTCGGTTCTTTGACCATCGGAAAAATTATACTCGGTTCCCTTTGTGATAAAGCAGGATTAAAAACAGGATCTTTTGTTGGAAACTTTCTGTTCTTTTTGGGTATGATCTCCCTTCTCTTTACAACAAACGTTCCTTTCTTAGCTTATGTTTATATTTTGATGTTCTGTGTCGGCGGTGCCGTTCCCACCATTTGTCCACCATTGTTTGTATCTGGTGTCTTTGGCGAAAAAGATTATGCTTCCCTTGTTGGCATATTAACTGTTGCTGGTGGATTGGGTGCAGCTATTGGTTCTTTGCTTTGCGGAAAATTATACGATATGACCGGAAGCTATACTGTATGTTGGAGTCTCTTCATTCTTTGCTCGGCATTGATTGTCGTTATGCAGTGGGTAAGTCTCTGTAAAAAACCTAGTTGGAATGAATAATTGATCCATATCCTAGCTTTAACGCAAAGTCCTCTGCTTGTTTTATAAGCAGAGGACTTTGTCTTATATAGAAAATAAATGTCGATATAAACCAGCTTTTCTCCGGCTATCCCGTCCATCCCGTCATTTTGGTAGAAAGAAATATTTTTTGCCTGTTGTATTGTGGAAATAGATCATTGTTATCATGCACTACCATTCATTTTTTCGGAAATAGATAAACTTACTTTTCCCTTTATTTATGCCATTTTTTCAATATTATTTTTGTCAATTTATTGATTTCCGCTCTGTTGGTGGAGACCTCAAAATATACAATAAGGGGGAGCCTGTATAACAAGGCTCCCCCTTCACATTAGCTGTATTAAATCAATTTATAACTATATATTCTTTCCTTGTATAAGCAATATCTATTATTGATATTTAAGGAGGAATATTGATGTTGCAAAAAATTGGTACTGTAGCTCAAGTTAAAACAATCAAAGAAAAACTGCATCCGGATTTGTATCAAGCTGTCGTACATGACCTTCATTTGTTGGATTCTGCTTATGGAGCTGATCGTGATTACTTTACTCTTGGTGGATACAGTATTGTTATTGACTCTGAATCTGATCTAAAAGAAGTAAAAAGTATTATTGATTTTGAAACTCACTTTCCTGAAGAAGTATTGCTATTTTCCTCTTGTAATTATCTGGCTGCTCTTTTTGTCATGAATGATGATTTCAGTATTATGGTTTGGGTTCCTGTTTCCCTTGCTCCTAAAAATTTTCTGGATGAAATATAAAGCTGTATACCCTGCCCCTTTGGGGTGGGGTATTATCAGGAACATAAAAATAGTAAGATTGTATGATCCTGTTGTGCAACGCTTTTAAATGGGTATACACCTAGTCTCTGAATATACATCTGACTCTCGATATACCTCCTGTTCTGGGTATTATTCCAATTTCTAGCGTATATCTTCCGTTCCTGTATGATAAAAAGCACTTCATCCTAACCCAGATACCCCTCTTTTTTTACGATAAAATATGTTTTGTTCTGTTTTTTCCAAAAAAGATGTTTTGGAAATAAAATAACAAATAAAATAATTGAACCTCCCAAAGAAAGTGCTCTGCTCTCTTCGGGAGGTTTATGTTTTGATTATTAGAAGTATGGCTTTATTTTATTGATTCTAACAACCCTCGATAATTAAGTAACCAGTTTTGATACATTAACTCTACAGCAGCCTCTAAATTGCCATCAGATAAAGCTTGAATAATTTTTTTGTGGTCTGATACTGACTGTAAACTTCTTTCTTTATAAGCAAAAAAATAATTTTCCGCTCTATAAATATGTATCTCTAATTCCTCTATCATATCACTTAAATACTTATTATCAGCTAAGTCAATAATCGCCCAGTGGAACTCTCTATCAGCACTTTGAATTGCCTGAAAAGATTGGGTCGAAAAGGCATACATCAATTTATCATTTAATTCTTGTAATTTTACAATAAATTCCTGATTAATTTGAGGGAATGCAAATTTTAAAGCGATACACTGAAGATTGGCATATAAAGGAAATGTCTGTTGTGTTTCTTCTATTGTAATTGGTGCAACTCGTGTACATTTCGATGGAAGTACCTCAACTAGATGTTTTTGATTTAAAATCTGAAGAGCTTCTCTTACAGGCGTACGACTAACATTAAAATATTCTGACAACTCTTCATCATATATACGTTCTTCCGGTTTTAAAGTTCCATCTATTAACCATTGATATAATTGATGTAGAATACGATCTCTTGCATTTTCTCTGACAAAAGGGTTGGTTTTTTTGGGAATTGGCATATAGAACCTCTTTTCATAGTTGCTTACCTCATTATATCATGCAAATTCTACAAATACAATTACAAATCTTCCAAAAAAGCATTGACATCTACTAATAAATATAGTACTATGGATATGCAATATATTGCATATTGGATATTACGTTTTTTAAGGAGGTTCACTCTATGTTTAATGGCACTTTGATCCAATCAGAGAATATTTGGTTACTTACAGCATTTGTTGTTGTATGTGCTGCAGCAGCAGTATATCTAGAGCAAAAAACCAAATGGGGTTCTAAAGTAACTGGACCAATCTTGGGGCTTGTGATCGCTTTAATTGCATCAAATCTGGGAGTAATTCCAATGTCTTCACCTGCATTTGATGTTGTAAGTAATTATCTTGTTCCTGTTGCTGTTGTTCTTATTCTTTTTAAAGCAGATATTCGAAGTATCTTCGGTACCACAAAAAAAGAATTAATTGCTTTTCATATTGCTGCTGTAGGAACATTTATTGGCACCATTGTAGGTGTCCTTCTATTAGCCGGAATTATGCCTGCTATTAGAGAAATTGCACCCGCTATGTGTGCTACGTATATTGGTGGAAGCATTAACTTTGTCGCAATGACTCAACAATTTTCTCCATCAGGAAATATTACAAGTGCTGCTTTAGTTGCAGATAATCTTGTAATGGCAATCTTTGTATTAATCCTTACTTGGATACCTGGAAGTAAATTTTTTAGAAAACATTTTAAACATCCTTACGAAACACTTGCCGAACAAGGTATTGCTGAGGGAGAAAATAAAATTGCAAGTTATTGGCAGCCAAAACCAATCTCTCTATTAGATATCTCCTTAGCATTAGCTACTGCATTCTTAATTGCCGCTCTTTCTTCTAACCTTGCATCTTTCATTAGTGTAAACACTTCTGGTTTAATTCAAGCATTCTTTGGAAATCAATACGTTATTTTAACTACTCTAACTCTAATTCTTGTATCTATTTTTCCAAATTACTTCAAAAATATCAGTGGTGCAGATGAAATTGGAAGCTTTTTCATTTACATGTTCTTTGTTACTGTAGGAATTCCTGCTAGTTTAAAAGAAGTTATCACACAAGCTCCATTGCTCTTGGTATTCTCATTCACAATTTGTACAATAAATCTGCTTTTTGCATTAATTGGTGGTAAAATCACCAAATGTAGTATTGAAGAAATTGTAATTGCATCTGATGCTACATTAGCTGGTCCATCTGGTACTGCTGCTTTAGCAATAGCTAAAGGGTGGAACAAATTGATTATTCCTGCGCTTCTTGTTGGCTTATGGGGATATGTTATCGGAAACTATTGTGGTGTATTTATTGCACAAATTTTTGGACTTGTTTAAAAATGAAATAGAAATAACAAACCATCAGTTTTTTGCGCTTTGCAAAAAACTGATGGTTACTACTATTGAAAGGACTATTTTATGAATCGATCTATCAAATGGGCTATAAACCAGATGCCCAAAACAAGCGATAAAAATCTGCCGATCATGTCTCTTGCTGAGGTAAAAAAAGCAAGAACTTTTCACGAAAGTATTCCTCAGTATCAGGAAACGCCTTTAGCCAACCTGAAAAAAATGGCTGAGGAATTGGGATTGGCAAAAATCTGTATCAAAGACGAATCTTACCGCTTTGGCCTAAATGCCTTCAAGGTATTGGGTGGTTCCTATGCAATTGCAAAATATATTGCACAGAAATGCGGAAAAGATATTGCACAGATGCCTTATTCAGTACTGACTTCTCAGGAAACCAAAGATTCCATTGGTCAAATCACCTTCTATTCTGCAACCGATGGAAACCATGGACGCGGTGTTGCCTGGGCTGCCAATAAACTGGGACAGAAATGTGTAATCCGTATGCCTGTTGGTTCTACTGAAATCCGTAGACAAAACATCGAAAATGAAGGTGCTGAATGCACAATTGAAACAGTAAATTATGATGACTGTGTTCGTATGGTAGCACAGGAAGCTTCCCGCAATGAAAATGATGTTGTTGTTCAGGACACTGCCTGGGAAGGATATGAGGAAATTCCATCCTGGATTATGCAGGGTTATTCCACTATGGCTGATGAAGCCAACGAACAGTTTGAAGAACGACCAACTCATGTATTTGTACAGGCTGGTGTTGGTTCTCTTGCAGGAGGCATTGTCGGATACTTTGCAAACAAATATCCGGAAAATCCTCCAATCATGTGTGTTGTTGAAGCTGAGCCGGCAGCTTGTCTGTACAAAGGAGCTGTTGCCGGTGATGGTGAAATCCGTACTTGTGATGGAGAAATGCCTACTATTATGGCTGGACTGTGCTGCGGTGAACCAAACATTACTTCCTGGGATATCCTGAAAAATCATGTTACTGCTTTCCTCGCAGTAGATGACAGTATCGCAAGAAAGGGCATGAGAATGCTGAACGCTCCGTTGAAAGGCGATCCTCAGGTTATCTCCGGAGAATCTGGTGCCACTACTTTCGGTACATTGGCTACTATTATGCAGGATGATTCCTACGCTCAACTGCGTGAAACCTTAAAATTAGACAAAGAATCTCGAGTACTTTTATTCTCCACTGAAGGTGACACTGATCCAATTCGCTGGAGAAATATTGTATGGAATGGGCTGGAAAAATAATCAAAACAGGAAAGAAGGAAAATAATTATGTCAATGCTGACTGACAAAAGAAGAGATGAACTGGTAATCTTTACCCAGAAAATGATTCAGGCTCCAAGCTATAGCGGCCAGGAGAACAAAGTTGTGGAGGAGATGAAAGCATTCTGCAGCGCACATCACTTCACTGATGTTCATGTTGATAAATATGGAAACTGCATTTGCCATATCAAAGGCAGCAAACCAGGTCCAAGGATTCTGTTCGACGGACATATGGACACCGTTCCGGTTGGCGATCCATCCACATGGGATCATGATCCATTTGCTGCTGAAATCATTGATGGCAAAATGTATGGCCGCGGTACTTCCGACATGAAAGGTGCACTCTCTGCCATGCTGGCAGCAGCAAGCTATTATGCAGAGGATCTCAATTATGATTTCCCTGGTGATATCTATGTTGCAGGCGTTGTACATGAAGAGTGTTTTGAAGGTGTTGCATCTAGAGAAATCAGCGCATATGTAAAACCGGATTATGTTATTATTGGCGAGGCTTCTCAGCTGAACATGAAAATCGGACAGCGCGGACGTGCTGAAATTGTTGTAGAAACCTTCGGTATTCCTGCTCATTCTGCAAGCCCACATGAAGGCGTAAACGCTGTTTACAAAATGTGCAAAGTAATCGAAGAAATCCAGAAATTGACTCCTCCTCATCATGAAATTCTTGGTGATGGTATTCTTGAGCTTGTAGACATCAAATCTGCACCATATCCGGGTGCTTCTGTTGTTCCAGAATATTGTAAAGCAACTTTTGACAGAAGACTTCTGACTGGTGAAACCAAAGAAAGTGTCCTCAAACCAATTCAGGATTGTCTGGACAAAATGTGCAGCGAAGATCCTCAGCTGAAAGCAAAAGTTTCCTATGCAATCGGTGAAGAAAAATGCTGGACTGGCGAAACCATCCAGGCAGAACGTTTCTTCCCTGGCTGGGTATTTGATAAAAACGAAGAATGGATTCAGAACATCTATCATCAGATGCGTGAAATCGGTCTGAACCCAACCATTACAAACTATGATTTCTGTACAAATGGAAGCCATTACGCTGGTGAAGCTGGTATCAAAACCGTCGGCGTTGGTCCTTCTCTGGAAATTCTGGCTCATAAAATAAATGAATATATCGAAATCAGCCAGTTAACTAAAGTTATGGAATCCTACTATGGCGTTATGAAAGCTCTTTTAAAATAAACTATATTTACACTATTAATGGAGAAAAACTATGAAACTTTTTGACCTTCATTGTGATACCATCGAAGAATTACATGATCATGGTGAGGATTTTGAACACCATAATCGTCAATTTGATATCTATGACATTCAACATTGTGATGGTGGCGTACAGACAATGGCTGTTTTTGTTCCGGATGATATTCGTGGACAAGCTGCTAAGGACTTCGTGGATGATTACTACCATTACATGAATGATACTGTTTCCAAAGTTTCTCATCTTGCAGAGATGATTGAAAGTGTTGGAGATATTGAATGGATCACTTCTCAGCACAAATGGGCATTCCTTCGCTCTATTGAAAGTGGTGCATGTTTTAATCGTGATTTGGATAACATCAATCACTTTGCCTCTCTCAATTTTAAAATGTGTGGTCTCGTATGGAATGGTCCCAATGAGCTAGGATCTGGTCCAAACACAGAAGGTGGACTCACTGATTTCGGTAAAGCTGCTGTCAAGCGGATGGAAGAAGTCGGAATGATTGTCGACTGCTCTCATCTTAATGATGCCGGTTTTCATGATTTATTGGAAATTGCAGAAAAGCCATTTATTGCTTCTCATTCTAATGTGCGTACCTGCTGCAACCATCCACGTAATCTGACGGACGAGCAGTTTACCGAAATTGTTCGCCGAAAAGGACTTTGTGGCGTCAACCTCTTTTCCAAATTCCTTGATGCAGATGATCAGCGCACAAAAGAAAGTATTTTCCGCCATATCTACCATATGCTGGAACTTGGCGGAGAAGATGTTATCGCCTGGGGTACAGACTTTGACGGTGATATTACAATTGCTCCCGGACTGGAACATCCAAGAGGTTTGATTCAATTCGCTGATTACCTGATTGAAATGGGAATCAATGAACACATCATCAACAAACTTTACTTTGAAAATGCATGTCAATTCTTTAAGAAAAATTTAAAATAAAATATTTCTAAAAAACATTACTAATACTCTATTAATTAACAATAATATTTTACCTTAATCGATAAAATATCTACTAAGATCATTCTCCTTAAATTTACACTCCATTTCCTATTCAGTATAGTATACTGAATAGGAAATGGAGTGATTTATTATCCTAAAAGAGATACTAAACAATAGGATACAGAAAGACAGAGAAGTACTTAAATATCAACAATTATTGCTATCCACCATAAAAATAAATGATGATTAGTATACATGCTATCTCATATATATCATGTTGCTTTAAGCAAAAGTACTCTATCTCAATCCATATACTCCTTTTTTATGACGAGATACGTTTTGTTATGTTTATATCAAAAAACAATTTTGATATAAACATACAAACAAAAATAGATAAAAGAAAACATTACACCCAGACATAATGTTTCCTTTCTTCTTGATTGACAAAGATACGATTTCCTATCATCTTTGCATCCAGATACCTTTTCACAAACATCCGTAATTTTTTTTCTGCTAATGGGCAGGTATTCCTTCTGAATATCTGTAATACTAAGATACTGACATTTCTGTGTTTCTTCCATCTTTCTCTTCCTCCTTTTCTTCCACACTTTTC
>PPYE01716416.1_pt1 | contig 15693 bp, 14 predicted proteins | sample 1559881 | NCBI WGS metagenome assembly PPYE01 (sample SAMN08240022, study PRJNA423297) | Human gut metagenome, whole genome shotgun sequencing project. | reverse complement strand
GCTATGCGCAGTTATACTCCATTCCTTCTACGATTGAAGTTTGTTGCAACCGGGGAACAAACGGCATTGAAGGCTCGCTGTCTACGGCTGTCGGTTATGCGGCAGCTTCCGATAAACTGAACTTTATAGCTATCGGAGATTTGAGCTTTTTCTATGATATGAATGCATTGTGGAATGTCAACGTTCGCTCCAATCTGCGTATTCTTCTACTAAATAATGGAGGAGGAGAGATTTTCCATACCTTGCCGGGATTGGATATGTCGGGTACCTCACATAAATTTATTGCGGCAGTCCATAAAACATCGGCCAAAGGTTGGGCAGAGGAACGTGGATTTCTCTATCTGCAAGCGCAAAATGACGAAGAACTGGCTGAAGCGATGAAAACTTTCACTCAACCGGAAGCTATGGAACAGCCTGTGCTCTTGGAGGTGTTTACCAACAAAAACAAGGACGCGCGTATGTTGAAGAATTATTATCATCAATTAAAACAAAAATAGATTATGTCAACACAAAGAGAGTGGACAACCATCAGAGAATACGACGATATTCTTTTTGATTATTATAATGGAATTGCCCGTATCACGATCAACCGTGAGCGTTATCGGAATGCGTTTACTCCGACAACTACTGCTGAAATGAGTGACGCATTGCGCATCTGCCGTGAAGAAGCGGATATTGATGTGATTGTGATTACCGGAGCCGGTGATAAGGCATTTTGTTCCGGCGGCGACCAGAATGTGAAAGGACGTGGCGGATATATCGGAAAAGACGGTGTGCCTCGTCTTAGTGTATTGGATGTGCAAAAGCAGATTCGCAGCATCCCGAAACCGGTGATTGCTGCCGTGAACGGTTTTGCCATTGGTGGCGGACATGTGCTTCATGTGGTATGTGATTTGTCCATTGCGTCGGAAAATGCTATTTTCGGTCAGACGGGTCCTCGTGTAGGTAGCTTTGATGCCGGATTCGGTGCGTCTTATCTGGCACGTGTGGTCGGTCAGAAGAAAGCACGCGAAATCTGGTTCCTTTGCCGGAAGTATAATGCACAAGAAGCATTGGACATGGGATTAGTGAATAAAGTAGTTCCTTTGGAGCAGTTGGAGGACGAATATGTACAGTGGGCGGAAGAAATGATGTTGCTTAGTCCGTTGGCTTTGCGCATGATTAAAGCAGGATTGAATGCCGAACTGGATGGTCAGGCGGGTATTCAGGAATTGGCAGGTGACGCAACGTTACTCTATTACCTGACTGATGAAGCACAGGAAGGCAAGAATGCGTTTCTGGAGAAACGTAAACCGAACTTCAAACAATATCCGAAATTCCCTTAAATCGGTTTCACCACAGAGTACCACAGAGTTTGCTTTTCCTGCGTTTAAGCCCAATTTTCTGCAAAGCAAGACTGTGGAGGAGAGAATGGTAGGAGAACTGCAAGAGATATAACTTATTAAAACTTCGTGAGGCTCTGTGTTATTCTGTGGTGAATTGAAAAATTATTCACGATGAATTGTAAAATAGAAATTATTCCCCGATTGCTCCATTTCAAGCAACCTGCCGGGACTTCCAGAGGAACATATACTACGCGTAAAGTTTGGTATCTTCATTTTAGCTCGCCTGACTTCCCTGGCAGAGTAGGAATAGGGGAGTGTGCACCTTTGCCCGCTTTAAGTTGTGACGATCTTCCTGATTATGAAGATATATTAAAAAGATTTTGTCGGCAAGTAGAGAAAGAACAAGGAATGTGGGATAAGGATGTTTTATGCCAGTATCCTTCCATCTTATTTGGCTTGGAAACGGCTATCTGGCATTTCTTTGCAGGGAGTTGGGCTTTGTCCGATACGGCTTTTTCTCGTGGAGAGGTAGGGATTCAAATTAATGGTTTGATTTGGATGGGAGATTTTGATCACATGTTATCCCAAATCGAGAAAAAGATGGAAGCCGGATTCCGTTGTGTCAAACTAAAGATTGGTGCTATCGATTTTGAAAAAGAATTGGCGTTGTTACGTCATATTCGTACCCATTTCTCTTCTAAAGAAATAGAGTTGCGTGTAGATGCAAACGGTGCTTTCTCTCCGGGTGATGCAATGGAAAAACTGAAACGTCTGTCAGAATTTGATTTACATTCTATCGAACAGCCGATCCGTGCCGGACAATGGGAGGAAATGGCCCGGCTCACTTCTGAATCTCCGTTGCCGATAGCATTGGATGAAGAGCTGATAGGATGCAACATGCTGGAAGAAAAAAAGAAACTGCTGGCAACCATCCGTCCGCAATATATCATCATTAAACCATCTCTCCACGGAGGAATATGCGGAGGGGATGAATGGATTATGGAAGCGGAAAAGCAACATATCGGCTGGTGGATCACTTCCGCTTTGGAGTCCAACATTGGTTTGAACGCTATCGCCCATTGGTGTGCAACATTCAATAATCCGTTGCCACAAGGATTGGGAACGGGTATGCTCTTTACTGACAATATAGAAGTGCCTCTTGAAATCAGAAAAGATTGCCTGTGGTTTTGTAAATGATAGTATTTAGTGGTATTTAAAGGATATTCTGATGATATTTGATCGACAACAACAGCGCTTGCTACTGGAAGGAAAAGAATACACTTTTGAAGATATAAGCCAACTGATAGCAGGAGGAGCAGAAGCTCATTCTTCTGCTTATTGGGATTTATATCTTTTCCTGAACGAATGGTTTAATGATTCTCCTGTTATTACAGTTCATACATCGGGCTCCACGGGTATACCTAAAGAACTGATGGTACGCAAGGATCAAATGATGCAAAGTGCGCGTCTGACTTGTGAATTTCTGAAATTGAAGAAAGGTGAGTCGGCATTATTATGCATGAATCTTCGTTATATTGGTGCGATGATGGTGGTCGTACGTTCATTGGTTGCAGGTTTGAACCTGATTGTTCGTCCTGCTTCCGGTCATCCGTTGGCGGATATGAAAGAACCTTTGAGATTTGCGGCAATGGTCCCATTGCAAGTTTATAACACGTTGCAGGTTCCCGAAGAAAAAGAGCGATTAAAACAAACGGATATTCTGATTATAGGAGGCGGAGCCGTTGATGAGGCTCTGGAAACGGAGATAAACCATCTTCCGACTGCCGTTTACTCCACTTATGGCATGACTGAAACTTTGTCGCATATTGCCCTTCGTCGTCTGAACGGAGCATCGGCTTCAGAACATTATTATCCATTTCCTTCAGTAAAATTGTCTTTATCCGCAGAGAATACATTAATCATTGATGCCCCTTTGGTATGTGACGAAACATTGCAGACCAATGACATTGCACGTATCTATCCCGATGGAAGTTTTATGATTCTAGGCCGGAAAGACAATGTGATTAACAGTGGAGGAATTAAGATTCAAGCAGAGGAGATGGAGAAGTTGCTCCGCCCGTTTATTCCTGTGTCCTTTGTCATTACTTCAGTTCCGGATCAGCGCTTAGGGCAGGCTGTCACTTTATTATTGGCAGATCAGCCCGACACAGAAGAAATCGGAAATAAACTACATGAAATACTGGAACCTTATTATCGTCCCAAGCATATATTGACAATAGAATCCATTCCGCAAACAGAGAACGGAAAAATAAACCGGGCAGAGTGTCGCATCTTAGCCAAACAAATGTTGATGACGTTTTAATATTTCCCTATATATCATACATTGATACTTAGGTATTCTTTTGTTAAGCTCTAATGTTTTACAAGGGCTCACCCATGTGAACAAATCTGTTTACAACCGTAAACGGATTTGTTCACAACTGATAGCTTATCTGTCCACACAAGTAAGCCCCTGCTAACTATTAAGCAGAGTGATATAAACAACAGGACTAATACATATATAGAGTACGACTGTTTTTCAAAAGAAAGGCATATACCAGGAAGAGAACATGAGGATGTAGATTATGCACGAAGAAATAACAAGAGTAATAGTGGCATATACTCCTTTAATTCATTACGTAAAAGTTCCATCGTTTTTTGTTTATATCGATTGATAGACTTCACGCTAAGATTCATCTCTTCTGCAATCTCTGTATGAGTTTTGCCTTCAAAGAAACTTTTAATAAAGACCGTTCGATAGTTTTCGGGAAGTTTGTTTAATGTCTCATACAACATTCTGTATAGCTCATCAAGAGTATATATACTATCCGGTTCTGTTTCATAGACAGGAGCTTTCTTCTGTATATTTTCCGCATAGCTCCATTCATATTCCTGATGTTTCAGGAAATTCAGGCAGCTATTTTTTACGCACATTTTGATGTAAGCTAATGCGGTGTTCGATTGAAGATCAAAAGAATCAGTATCCAGTTTATCCCATAATGAGGTGAATACATCCGAAACGATGTCTTCACGTGTTTCTTTATCATCAACAAACCTTTTTGCATACAAACAAAATGGGGCATAATACTCCTCATAAAGTTGTTTGAAAGCCCGTTCTTTAGTCTGTTTAGAAAAAGATATTTTCATTATTTTGAGGTTCTGTAGTTTTTCATTTCGTTGCAAATATATAATAAGATAATTATCAAAGCCTAATTTTCGATTCTTTTTTTTGCTTTCAACACTAATGAATAGAAAATAATCAGATGAGGCTGTCCTTTTGTATATAGGTTGATTGTATTATATATAAACGGGATTAAAATAAACACATAGCGGATTTGCAAATTTGAGCAAAGCGTAGCGAATTAGCTGATAGAGCGTTCGTTACGCTTTGTTTTTCTATGGGGCAGAGCCAACGAAATACCACCTCGAAGCCAAACGGTGCAGAAGTTCAGTTACCACCTCGTTACTCCCGTAACGGGTGCAAATTTCTTGCTAAAAGGTTCTGTTTCTGCGTTTTGCGTAGATTTACATAGCTGTCGGTAACTCACTAATAACTAATTTTGTAACCAAAAAAAGGAGTGAGTTATGCGTAGTACATTCAAGGTATTATTTTACGTGAAGAAAGGCAGCGAGAAGCCGAACGGCAACCTGCCTTTAATGTGCCGTATCACGGTGGACGGCGAGATTAAACAGTTCAGTTGCAAGATGGACGTTCCCCCACGGTTGTGGGACGTGAAGAACAGCCGTGCTTCGGGCAAGAGCGTCGAAGCACAGAAAATCAACCTTGCGGTAGATAAAATCCGTGTGGAGGTAAACCGCCGCTATCAAGAGTTAATGCAGACGGACGGTTATGTTACCGCCGCCAAACTCAAAGACGCCTATCTCGGTATCGGCGTCAAGCAGGAAACTTTGCTGAAACTGTTCGAGCAGCACAACGCCGAGTTTGAGAAGAAAGTCGGGCACAGCAGGGCGCAGGGTACATTTACCCGTTATCGGACGGTCTGCAACCATATTCGGGAGTTTTTGCCCCATACCTACAGGCGTGAGGATATTCCGTTAAAGGAACTCAACCTCACGTTCATCAACGATTTCGAGTATTTTCTGCGCACGGAGAAGAAATGCCGCACCAATACCGTGTGGGGCTACATGATTGTGTTGAAACACATCGTTTCCATTGCAAGGAACGACGGGCGTTTGCCGTTCAATCCCTTTGCCGGATATATCAACTCTCCCGAAAGCGTGGATAGGGGCTACCTCACCCAAACGGAGATACAGACGCTCATGGACGCACCGATGAAGAACGCCACCCACGAGCTTGTACGGGACTTGTTCGTCTTTTCTGTTTTCACGGGTTTGGCGTATTCGGACGTGAAGAACCTCACCGTCGACCGCCTGCAAACATTCTTCGACGGCAACCTGTGGATAATCACCCGAAGACATAAAAACCACCCAAATTTACGCCAAAATCACCGCCCAGAAGATAAGCCAAGACATGGAAACCTTGTCGCACAAGTTGGAGGATATGGAGAAGAATATCTGCCGAGCCATCTAATTAAAAACAGAATCCCGATGAAAGAAGAAAGGAACATTATCACGATGGACGGGCAGGGCAATATCTCCCTGCCGAGCGATATAGGTGCAACCGCCATGACCGAGCGGGAAATCTGCGAACTGTTCGGGGTTATCGCCCCGACGGTTCGGGCAGGGATAAAGGCACTCTGCAAAAGCGGAGTTTTGAGCGTATATGACATAAAGCGCATTATCCGCATATCGGACAAATACAGCGCGGAGGTTTACAACCTCGAAACGATAGCCGCCCTCGCTTTCCGTGTTGAATCGTTCGGGGCGGCGAAAGTCCGCAAAGTGTTGTTGGAAAAGATTATACACGGGCGAAAAGAGAAAACGAAGGTATTCGTGTCGGTTGTTTCGGACGGCAAGCCCAACAGCCGTTGGAAAGCATGATGATATATCAACATACCAACATGCAAACATATCACTATGGTGATATATATTGCAGGTTCTATTCCTCTTTTCAGAGGAAAGCGGAGCAATCATTTCCGTTTACAAAGGCAAAGCAAGCACGGGGCTTTATGTCGGCTAAAAGGTCAGGCGGCTGCGCCGTTTCCCGATAAATCTTCCTCTCGCTTCGCTGCGAGCGTATTTATCGGGAAAACCTTGTATCCGACCGCCCCATGCAAAAGAGCCTTTGAAAACGGAAACGACCGCCCCGCCACCCACCGACCGAAAGGAAAAAAATAAGGGTGGGGTTATATGGGTAAGCAGACGGCAGGGACAGCCACCGCAGAAAGGCAGACGGACGGTACGCCGCAGGGTATTTACGGAGAAAATACCGTAGCTTATTAGGGAATTTTCCGAGCCGCAATACTACGTATCGCTGAAAATTCCCCAATAAGGCAAGGGGCAAGCCCCTCTGCACACCCCATCGGGGACGGCATTTGCCGCCCCTGAAGATACAAAAAAATCATTGTTGCACAAGCCAAAAAAGAAAGGAAGAATATATGGGTTTCGTAGTTTTACACATGGAAAAGGCGCACGGTTCCGACAGCGGGACGACCGCCCACATAGAGCGTTTCATCATACCCAAGAACGCTGACCCCACACGCACGCATCGAACGGGAGGGACGGCTGGACGAGTGGTGCGCCGACAACCTCAAATATTTTGCCGACACGTTCGGGAAGGAGAACATCGTGGCGGCTCACCTGCACTTGGACGAGAAAACACCGCACATGCACGTCACACTTGTGCCGATAATCAAGGGGGAACGCAAGCGGAAGAAAAGGGAGGAGCAGGCGAAGAAACGCTACCGCAAGAAGCCGACCGACACCGTGAGGCTGTGCGCCGATGACATCATGAGCCGCTTGAAACTGAAAGCCTATCAAGACAGCTACGCTGTTGCGATGAAAAAATACGGTTTACAACGGGGCGTGGACGGTTCGGAAGCGAGGCACGTTTCCACGCAGCAATATTACCGTGACATAAAGCGACAAACAGAGGAACTGAAAACGGAAGTGATGGAATTGCAGGAACGGAAAGAAACGGCACGGGAAGAGCTTGAACGGGCGAAAAAAGAGATACAGACCGAACGGCTGAAAGGGGCAGCCACGACCGCAGCCGCCAACATCGCCGAGAGTGTCGGTTCTCTTTTCGGGAGCAACAAGGTCAAGACACTGGAGAGGGAGAACACCGCCCTGCATAGGAAGGTAGCCACACACGAGGAGACCATCGAAGCCCTGCAAGCCGAGATACAGACCATACGGGCAGACCACAGCCGCCAAGTGCTGGAAATGCAGCAACGGCACTTGCTGGAAAAGAACGAGACGGTAACAAAACATCAAACGGAAGTATCAAGGCTTAACGCCTTGTTGATAAAAGCCACAGAATGGTTTCCTTGGTTTCGTGCTATGCTCCGTATTGAGAAATTGTGCCTTGCTGTCGGTTTTACCCATGAACAGACCGCCCATTTAATGACAGGCAAGCCATTGCCGTACAACGGCGAACTCTATTCCGATGAGCATAGGCGTAAGTTCAAGACGAATGATGTTACTGCCAAAGTTGGTACAAACAATGGAAAGCTGATACTTGCCATTGACGGACTGCATATCGGGGAATGGTTCAAGAAACAATTTGAACGATTACAACAGAATGTCGGCTTGAAGCCTATTCAGAAAAAGAATAAAGGCTTCAAGCTATAGTCAATCATGCGCATCACATACATGGAGGACATTTTTTGTCCCCCATGTATATATAGAGTCCAAGACTAACTCATGTTATTCCCAAGAAATTACTCATACGGTCAATACACCGTTTCTTTTGATTGAGATTAGGATGAACGTACAGATTAAGTGTCGTTGCCACATTTGAGTGACCGAGTATGACACTGACAGTTTTATAATCACACTGGCTTTCAATACATCGGGTCGCAAATGTATGCCTAAGTCCATGAAAGACCAAGTGGGGAATATCCAATCGTTTTAGCAACCTGCCAAAATAATCACGATAAGAACGGGGCTCTTTAGATTGTGTGGAAGTGCCTACCACGTATGGGGATTGAGATTGTTTCCTTACCATTTTCAACGCTTGGAGAAGCTGTTTGGATATAGGAATCTCACGATAGGAATTCTTGGTTTTTGGGGAAGAGTGAACCCTTTCTGTAGATTTCAACTCACAGTTATATATTCTGCCTACAGTATGCTTCACGATGATTGTCTTTTGTGCAAAATCCACATCTTCCCATTTCAAAGCACAAACCTCACCGATTCTCATTCCGGTACAGAGAGCCAACAGTACACCTATATTTTGTGGAGTGGGCTGTTCCAGCAAGTGACGCATCAATATACGCTGATGATTTAATGACAATGTGGGCGGCTGTTTGTTTTCTGTTTGGGTAGGATATTCGATTTCCCATTCTTCAAAATGGAAAATCCCGTGCTTATTCCCGTATTTGATAACAGATTTGAGCACTGCCACTATATCCCGGACTGTTTTTCTTGCTAATCCGGAAGTACATTTGTCTATCACAAACTGCTGGACATCCTTCTCTGTTATATTTTCCGCAGCGCCAAATCGTGGCAATAGGTGTGTTTGTAACGTAAGCTGATAAGCACATAGGGTGGAATGCTTCACTATCGGACGCTTTGCATCACACCAAATCTCGGAAACTTCGTGAAATGTTTTTTTATTGTTCATATTTTGAGAGAATTAATTGATTTAACTCTCTCAAAATAACACACTTTCACCGATTTCCCTTTGAACGATTATGGGTTTTACAAAGCATCTCACAATTTTCCATGCTGGTTGCCCCTCCCTTGCTCCATGCAGTCACATGGTCGGCATCCATTTCCGAAAGTTTGTAAATACGGGTCTTGTTGGCATTATTCCCCAACGCACAGAGCGGGCAATTGGAAATTCCCTGTTTCTCAGCCGCTTCGGTCTGACGCTTGTAAGCAGCCCGCTTGGTTGATTCTTCAAAGATACGGATGTCAAGCAGTTTCTTATCCTCTTCTCCACCCAGTACATATTCGTAAATATTTCGGGGACACCGCACACTTTCATCCGCTTGCAAGGCTTTTACCCGTTCCGCGACATGGACGGTGCTATAAGGGGTGGCATGGTACGTTTCATACAGCCGTCCCCATTCCAAGCCGCACATGTCACGCTCTACCATAGTAAAGGTAGCCGATACCCAGTCAATCACAGAACGGAAATAACTTTCCAATTCTCCCGTGGAAGGCTCGTGACGGTGTATGCTCATATAGGCATCAATGCTCATCCCCTTACTGTCGCAAATCCATCGGAGGGCTTCCGACAGATAATCCTGCCGTTTCACATCTCCCTTGATATAATGACTCCATTTCTGTATTTCCGCATTTTGGGAATTACTGAACACCCGCTTGGCTGCATTCACGAACTCGCCCGAATAGATAGCATTGAGCAATTCCTGCTCCTTGAGCGGAATGCCCACAATATTGATGGTCTTGAACCACTCCTTTATTTCCTTTTCTTCACCCTCGCATTCATATACCAGCAGAGAGGATTGCATAATCTTTTGTTGCTGCTCTTCGGGCAATCCCGAGAAATACTGTACGTTATCCGCTTCATCCTTGATGGCGAATTTTCCTGTAACGAACCGACCGATAGAAGTGATGCGTTGCTGCCCGTCAAGTACTTCAAATCGTCCGTCCACAGTCCGGTTGAAATAGATTAGTCCGATGGGATAGCCTTTCAGCAGGGATTCTATCACCGATACATCACGTTTCCCATCGTTGTAGATGTAATGGCGTTGATACTCGGGTTGGATAGTGAGCCGCCCGTCCAATCCAAACAGACCTTTACCTTCCAATTCGTTGTAGGTAAATCCTTTACAGATGTCTTCGACAGTCCATTCTGTATGCAATGTTGTCTCCATGATATTGATTCACTTTATAGGATTATTCTTTTGTGTCTTCTTCTTCCGGAGATGAATTGAGCGCAATGCCTGTCTTGGCGTTCAGCGGACTGATGACCGCCTTGCCCGTCTTGGCTTCCAACTCCATACGGGCATTGCGGGCAATCTCACCACCGGCTTCCGCCACATCCATGTGTTCCCGAAATGTCTCCGGATTTTTACTTTCAGATATTTCTTTGGTGGAAAGTTCCGCCAACATATTTAGCACCAATTCCTTATTGGTCATATTGTCACGTAAGTTCTCTTTTTTCAGACCTTTGAACTGCTTATATTCCTTGGCGGTCATGTCACTCCAAGTCTGATAAATAATATCGGTCAGCGTAGCAAACTGTACCCCCTCTTGCAATCCGTGCCGCTTCCATTCATCCGTGAGGTCTTTACGAATCTCTATGGATTTGAGACGCTGATTAATCCAATTATCCGAATACCCCAACCGCTTATAGTCCACCAGCGCTTGATTGATAGAGAGTTCGGGGTCTTGCATTTGGTTAAGACGTTCAGTCGCCACTTGTGCCATCCATTGCTTGAACGGTTCTGCTTTGGGCGATGGAATAGACTGAATCAAACGGAGAAGCTGCTGAGTATCTGCGACATCGGTTAAATACATCTTCCCATCAGCCGATTTCATTTTCAGTTGACTACAATTTGTAGTCAACTCACTCCCTTCTTTTTTTAAACGTGTTTTCAAGACACTCCAATACTTACGAGGATTAGGGCTATCGGTTAGGACAGCCACCACATCCACTATGGAAAAGTACCATTTTTCTTCTTTGTCATCCCAAATGGTACGGACTTTTTTAGCTTCAAAAAGCTTGATGGTATTATGTTGTGTCATAATATTATATTTTTGTCTTTATTTTTAAGTTGAAATCTTAAGGTTTAGAAAAGGAAACGATGACAAAGACTTGGTTGTAAATGGAGTATCGCCATATTTCCGAATCCTAATCAGACATTTGAAATCTTAGGGATGTGCGAGAACGAGGACCTATATTCAATGAAAACACGTGTTTATACCACTTATGAATGCAAGACAGCCTATTTGAAAAAGTTCGGAAAGACTGGTACATACGACTTAAATGCCAGTGGAGTAATCACAAGAAACGGTATTCAAGAAAAGGTCTATCAACGCATTTTAATTATCAATCGTAAGTTTGCGCCTAATAGCTAATCTGCAATACATTCGATTGTAGTCGGTTCCCATCTTAATGTAAAAAGCGGGACCACCTTGTTTCTCTTTCGGAAGATTATCTGGTTTTTTGATACCAAGTTCCAAACTAATCCCTAAGATTTCAAATTGCTCCGGACAATACTTATCCAAAAAGGAAATAGGAACGCCCATCACACCGTCATAATCTGACGGAATAGCATCCGTAAAAGGCACTTCAATGGCATCATAATTGTCATAACGGTCATAGGCGGTTTTGCCTTTCAGTTCCTTGTGTTTGGAAAAACGGAGGTTGTCTGCCATAGTCATGAGGGGAAGAGGTTCATGGCGACGACCATGGTCAATGTTAGTAAACCATCGTACTCCTTTCACTCGAATAAACTTTCGCCCATTATCATCTATTCTCCATCCTGCTGCTGTTAAAGGATATTCGTCCGGAACTTGAAATTCCCTATCGCCACTATGAATAGAATACCCAAGCCACATCTTATTATCTTTTATTAAAGGGAAAGTTTCTTTGTAGGTGATTGCATTCATATTACCTATTATTATGAATTGTTTATGGGCTTCAACTATCCATGCAAGGAACTCCCTAAATAGTGAAAAAGGTGGGTTTGTAATTATTATATCAGCTTCATTTCGAAGTTGAGTGACTTCTTTACTTTTAAAATCACCATCACCTTCCAAATACTCCCACTCTAAGTCATCAATATTGATATGCCCATCACCCGTATGATCTTTTTCAAGAACAAAGATTTTCCCTTTTGTCTGTGCTTTCTGCGGATCAAACTGTGGAGCTTCTTTTTCAAATAAAGAAGGTTCTGCCAATAACTTCATTTTTTTAGCATCCGGCGCATAACTCGTAGAAATCAGTTTTTTCAAGCCTAACTCATCAAACTTGGCAGCAAAGTATCGGGTAAAGTTGCTCCATTCGGGGTCATCACAAGGAAGCAATACAGTCTTTCCCCTAAACACGTCCGGGTCATATTCAAGATAGGCATTCATTTCAATCTCTATGTCATGAAATTGCGTATAGAACTCATCATTCTTAGCCGCCTTAGCTTCTTTTAGATTAGTATTTGCCATATGTCTATTTTTTTATTTCGTTAGGTACAAGAAGTGTACGCACATCCACATTCAGTATTTCCGCTATCCTGTATAGTACGGGTATAGGCGGTTGCACTCTGTTCGTGGCGTATAGATTGACCATATTAAAACCTTTGCCAAGCCGTTTAGCCAATTCAGTTTGACTAATCCCCGCCTCAATCAATGCTTCTTTTATCCGATTCATTGCGACATCTTCTTTAACTTGTCACAAAGGTATATAATTTTATTGGGTAAACCACTGTGCTCTTAAAAGAAAGTATTTCGTTAATGGCTTATCCCAAGCTATTTTGGAAAATTCTATTTGTTTTTTCGCCAGTCGATTTTATAAAACTGCCGCCGATAGTTCGTACTTTCGAAAAAAGATGCTATATTTGCAAATGAAAGAGTTATTTGACAGCATAGCAACGCAAAACGCTGAAATTCGCACGGTTGCTAACTCGTTACCGCCACTTTTCAAATAATTCGCTAAAAGTTTATTCCTCAATCGGTTAAGTCTAACCGATGAAAATCTAAAATATGAAAAACAAGTTTTTTTTATTGGCTATAACCTTTTGTTTGCCAATACATTCTCAAGGAGTTTCCAAGTCTTTTATTCCGATGGCTGAAATACCTGCCGGAAGTTTTTATATGGGAAGTGACGGATTAGGCGAAGATTTTGATGAGGCTCCTATCCATCAGGTAATAATCTCTCGCCCGTTTCGTATGGGAATCACTGAAATAACGAATGCGCAATATGAATCATTCCGTCCGGAACATCGGGCATTACGAGGAAAAAACGGTGTTTCGCTGGAAGATGATGAAGCAGTCGTCAATGTGAGTTATTCCGATGCTGTTGCCTTTTGTGAATGGCTTAGCCGGAAAGAAGGCAAAAACTATCGTTTGCCAACAGAAGCGGAATGGGAATATGCTTGTCGGGCAGGCACATACACACTATTTTCTACAGGAGACGGGTTACCTGCAGTTTATCATCGGAATCAAAAAGTGGTTCGTGACTTTGATCCGGTATCTTTAAAAGTAGCCCAGACTCCTCCTAATACATTCGGGCTTTATGATATGCATGGAAATGTGGAAGAATGGTGCTTGGATTGGTATGCTCCTTATTCCGCAGAAAAGCAGAAAGACCCGGCAGGACCGTTGACCGGAGAGTTTCGGGTCACTCGAGGAGGGAGTCATCACACCCCGGAGAAATACTTGAGAAGTGCCAATCGACTGGCTATGCTTCCGGAAGATAAACATTCCCAAACTGGATTTAGAATTGTGGAAGCCGATACTCGTTTGAATGTATCGGGAACATCTGCCCCTGTCCCGTTCAATCAGGAATCTGTAAAAAATGCATCTATAAAATGGAAAAAAGTATCTGCTGTCACACCGATATTTTTGCCTCCGATACCATTTGTGGTACGTCCGGCATGTGATTCGAATACCCCATTTTATCTGCATAATCATCAGCCTGCAGTTACCTGGTGTGATAATGGAGATTTGCTGGCAATATGGTTTTCTGCAAATGAAGAGAATGGGAGAGGGATGGTAGTACTCGGTTCCCGCTTGCGTGCCGGGCATACTGATTGGGATGTGGCTTCTTTATTCTTTAAGGTTCCGGATCGGAATATGACAGGAAGCGCTTTGCTCAATGACGGGAAAGGAAAATTGTATCATGTCAATGGAGTGGAAGCATCGGGAGACTGGCAGAATCTCGCAATGGTACTACGTACCAGCACAGATAACGGTGCTTCATGGAGCACTCCTAAACTGATAGCTCCCGAACATACCAAACGTCATCAGGTAATAGCTGGTACGATTCGCACACGTGAGGGATGGCTGGTTCAAGCCTGTGATGCGGGTCCCGGCAGTCATGACGGGGCAGCTGTTCAAATCAGTAAAGATGGAGGAAAAACATGGTGCGATCCTTGGGATGGCGCTTCTTTGCCGGATTTCAAAGAAGGAGGAACGGGAAGTACAATCGCAGGTATCCATGCGGGAATTGTACAATTAGGGAACGGAAGTTTGATGGCTATGGGACGTGGTAATAGCATACGGAATAAAGAAGGAAAACTCCGAATGCCAATGAGCATATCAGATGATATGGGAAAGACCTGGAAATATGTAGCAAGCGAACTCCCTCCTATTGACGGAGGTCAGCGTCTTGTTTTAATGAGACTGAATGAAGGCCCTTTATTATTGGTGTCTTTTACAGACCATCCGCAACGTACGCCTTTGGAAGAACGTGGTCTGGAATTTAAAGATAAAAATGGAAATGTGAAGAAAGGATATGGCATGTATGCGGCTCTTTCCTACGATGAGGGAAAAACATGGCCGGTAAGAAAACTACTGACGGACGGTGAATATCGCTTTTTAAACGGTGGAGCATGGACGGGATATTTCGAAATGGATGAAAATCATGCTGAACCACGTGGCTATCTTGCAGGAACACAAACTCCTGATAATGTGGTTCATATCCTTAGTAGCCGATTGCATTACCGCTTCAATTTGGCCTGGCTCGAAAAATAAAATAAAAAAAGTTTGTTTTTGCTGTCCTTTTCCAATTACTTCAGTTGTATTATAAGTGTAATTACAATTAAAAGATAAGATTTTGAAAGAAAATATGGAAAATATGAGTCCGGAATCATTGCTCCGTAAAGCACAAGCATTGGGAGATGATATTAAAGAAATGGAATCCATTGATGTATTGGGTGCCTATTATCAAGCACAAGCCAAACTAAAAACTAATAGAAGAAAGAACATGTATAATCAACTGATGCGTTATGCGGCATTTCTGACTATACCTTTATTTCTCTCTTCTCTGGTTTTGGGATATTTATATTTTAGTGGAACAGAAACCGACGAGAAATATGCAGAGGTGGTAACCGCTACCGGTTCTGTCATACGTTATGAACTTCCGGATCATTCTGTAGTATGGTTGAATGCAGGTAGTACATTGCGTTATCCTACCACTTTCAAGAAAGACAACCGGTTGGTAGAACTGAAGGGTGAAGCATATTTCGAAGTGCAGGCAGACAAAGATCGTCCTTTCTATGTAAATACTCCGAATGGCTTGAGCATATATGTGTATGGAACTAAATTTAATGTAGCTGCTTATGAGGATGATAATTATATAGAAACAGTATTGGAA
>PPYE01562647.1_pt1 | contig 15694 bp, 22 predicted proteins | sample 1559881 | NCBI WGS metagenome assembly PPYE01 (sample SAMN08240022, study PRJNA423297) | Human gut metagenome, whole genome shotgun sequencing project. | reverse complement strand
AATAATCGTTTTTCATAATGCGAAGTAAGTAATGCTTCATGAGTATAAAAAATAATCCCCACTAAAAATCTACTGAGCCAAGTTTGAAGCAGGGATATTGAAAAAAATCATTCCGGTACTTCACAGCCCGGAATGAAAGCATAATGTTACAAGAGTTTTATGAATGAGAGATCAGAATATCTTTTTACCTTTTTTACTAATACGTTCTAATTAATACTTTGGTTTCTATCTTACAAATCTACTGTAGGTTTCAATGATAGTATAACAAAGGCTGTGCCAAAAATGGTATAAAAAGATAAGTGGTTTAATATCAGTTATATAATACTGATGGCTTTTGTGCTATTGTGGAAAATTATGCTATAATTCCACATTAATATTCCACAATTCCACATTAAGATGAAAGACTATTGTTTTCTATCTTGTTGATATTTAGTTTTCTATCTTGTAATTCTAATTTTGGCACAGCATTTGTTCGGAATTTTATGTCCTAAGATGTAGACTAACTGAATTATTCCAAGCTTATAGTTGTGTAAAGTTAGTATTGATAATGTTTAAGAGATAGTGTTCTCGTAAAAATGTTGTAGTGTTGTCCCGGTGTTGTGAAACATCGGGACGATATTGTTTTGGTAAGCAGCAGAAAATGAATTGTTATGAGTGTTGGGGATAAAAAGATTCTATCTGAAGTCAGAAAAGTCAGGCAGGTTTCCTCTTTTCGGAATAGCCTCTTGCGCTTTCCGGTAAGGGGTAAAAGTCAGCCCATTCGTTATCTCGGACTATTCCGATTATTATGTGTTTCAGGTGCTTTTTTACTTGACCCTAAAAGGACCCTGAATTTGCACCTGGCATACTTCTCAGAAACGCTATATTCTGCTTCACCTCAAACAAATAAAAAAGCTCTAATTCTATTGAGAATCAGAGCTTTTTCTAATTTTGCTTTCTTGAGAAGCGGTGCGTACGGGACTTGAACCCGAAGATGCCCACAATTTGATTTTCAAATTGTTACAACGACCGTATATCTTTTCTGTAACGAATATGTAACGAACATTTAACTGACTATGTCCTAATATGACTTAACAATGTCTGCACGTTTCATCATTACGAGTGCAAAGATACGCATTTTTTCTGTAACAGCAAATTTTTATTCTATTTTTTTCAAAATCAAATCAGTATGGATTAAAGTTCAGACCTCTAACTGGCTTTTAAATAGCTTCTTATATATTATGTATCAGTTCGTTGTATCATTTTTCAAAAAGACCGCTGCCTTAAAACCGACTTTTATGTAAATCTCCAAAATCCATTTTAAGGCAAAACATCGGAGGAATACCTGTAACCGCAAACCATACATACATAACAATAACGATTGCAAGACTTCCATCACAGTGGTAGAAAAGCGATGCTTTTCCCTTTGTTGTTGCACCGCCCTTTATCTATCCCCTATGGCGCGTTGCGCCATACCATCCGTTCCCTTTTTCCTTTCACCTCTCCATGTGTATGCCTCCGTTTCCATGCCTCCTTCAAGACAAGCATCAGTATGTCATTTTCGTTGCTGGGGCAAAGGTAATTTCGGGACAATACGCTGCTGCAAGGTCAAGCCGCTTGCGGTTGTCCGGAAAAATCTCCACCCTCACAAGCTCAGGTAGTATTTTGTCCGACAAACCTTGCATCATCTAATCCCTACCTTTGAGAAGCCCCCGAAACGAAAACGACCGATGCGGTCGGAAGACGGCACAAGGAAATTTCGGACATACGGAGAGGCGAAAAGAAAAAAATCGACCCTCCCAATCCGAAAGAAACAAGTAACAATCTAAAATTGGAAGATATGGGAATGACATTGAACGACATCGGAAAGGCATTGTGGAAAGCATTGTCCGCAATGGTAACGGCAGCATCGGGCATTGCCCTTTGTGTCGGAAGTTTGGCGATAGGCATCGCAACGGAAATCCTGCTGGGTGTGTTGAGTTTCGTGTTTGGAATACTCATCACCACCGCATCACTTGTAGGCTTAATCGCCTTAATGGTTTGGTTACTGACAATCTAAAAAATCAAGATATGAAAAGAAAAAGACACAGCAAGAGCGCATTTCAGCAATGCAGGTATTACGAAGTGGACAACATCTTCGAGTATATGGTGGAAACTTACATCAACGGCAACTTCTCAACTTTCCGTGAATTGTACCACGAACTCAATAAGGAAGCGAGAAAGGACTTCATCGGTTTTCTTTTAGTGGAATGTTCACCACAATACCACATAGAGATTTTACAAGAAATTGTTTGACACACTAAAAGATACGGACATGAACAAGACAACGGAAAAGATACCCACATGGAGTTTGGGCTATATCATCAATGGCGATGCAACCGCACTCACAGATGATGAAGTTCAGACAATAGACAGATGGATGAAGCAATGGCAGGTACAGACAGTTTCACCACTAACAGATGAAGAAGGGAACGCACAGCCTTATTTTACCCATTACCCCCTATTCGGACTTCCCACAGAAGTGGAAGATTGCGAGATACTTTATTTGAATGACAACCCGACTAAAATTTAAGATTATGAAAGGAACAGACCATTTCAAACGAACCATACAGATGTTTTTGGAACAGAGAGCAGCGGAAGATGAACTCTTTGCCAAAAGTTACCGCAACCCAGCTAAGAACATAGACGATTGCGTCACATACATTCTGAACTATGTACAGAAAAGCGGTTGCAACGGCTTTTCAGACGGAGAGATTTACGGACAAGCCATTCACTATTATGATGAAAACGAGATTGAAGTAGGCAAGCCGATACAATGTCAAGTAGCTGTAAACCATGTGGTGGAACTGACAGAAGAGGAAAAGCAGGAAGCAAGGAGAAAGGCGGTTGCCCAATATCAACAGATGGAACTCCAAAAGCTACAGAACCGCAACAAGCCGACAGCGAAAAAAGAAACACAAGTCCAACCCTCATTATTTGAATTTTGATTATGAAACCGAGAAACAAGTTTGAAAAAGCGGTTTTTGCCCAAAGCAAGAAACTGCCCCGTATAAGCAAAGCACAGATGAAATGGGCGTTCCGTGAATGTATAGACCACTTTGCACACCGCTTGCTGAAAGGTCGTACCACATGTATGGATTGCGGTCATAGCTGGATAATGAACGAACAGACAAAACAATGCACTTGTCCCGAATGTGGGGCAAGGCTTGAAGTCCGTCTTACCTATGTACGCAAGGTTCAGCAAAAACAATACTTTACCATACTTACCACAAGCGGAGAATACCAAGTGCTGCGCATGTTCCTGCTTATCGTGGAAATGGAAAAAGGACTCAAGGCACAACCTTATGCGTTTGAAATCGGGCAGTATTGGTGGAACAAGGAGGGACGCAAGGCTGTCGTGGGCATACAACGGATACTTGGCAGATATTTGGACACTTTCTCTTTTGGCTCGCCTATGGCTATCCGGCAGGAAAACATCGCTTATGACCACATTTCATATTGCCCCATGTATCCGAAAATCAGAGTTATTGACACATTGAAAAGGAACGGCTTCAAAAGGAACTTTCACGGCATTGTTCCGACCAAGCTAATCCCTGCACTGCTTTCTGACAGTCGGGTGGAAACATTGATGAAGTCGGGAAAAATCAATCACCTGCGCCATTTCCTATTCAATCCGCAAACACTTGACAGATGTTGGAACTCCTATAAAATTGCCATGCGCAACAAATATGACATATCGGACATGGTGATATGGTGCGACCTCGTATGTCTGTTGGATAAATTAGGCAAAGACTTACGTAACCCTCATTTTGTCTGTCCGCCCGACCTCAAGGCAGCACATGACCGGTACATGGAAAAACGACAAGCCATATTGGAACGTGAACGGGAGCAACAACGCATATTGCAGGAAGCCGAGCGGTTGGAACGTGAGCGTAAGAAATTGGAAGACATGGAGAAAGACAAAGAAAATTATATACGAAAGAATGCCGTTTTTTTCAATCTCGCACTGACAGACGGATTGCTCGTCATCAAAGTGTTACAGAGTGTGGACGAATTTTTGGAAGAAGGGAAAGCCATGCACCATTGCGTCTATACCAACGAATATTATAATCGGGACAACACACTGATACTTTCCGCACGGATAGACGGAAAACGTATTGAAACAGTGGAATTGTCATTAGATACATTCAAGGTCGTACAAAGCAGAGGTGTATGCAATTCCAATACCGAATACCACGACCGCATCATAAACCTTGTGGAGAGCAATGCCGAACTGATACGCCAACGGATGAACAAGGCGGCATAAACGTATAATGACTTAATACTTACAGATATGGACGTAAAAATTGAAAACTTGTTTTTCGGGTGGCATGAGAAGCTGCCCGAAACATTCATCAGACTTGTCAATACATTGGTATTGACAAGGAACGGGAAGGAAGTGAGGGAAGCGATGGCGACCTTAGCCCAAGACAAGGACTTCAGCGACTTCTTCCTCTACGGATTTGGACGCAGGCATTTGTGGGTCAAGCAAAAAGGTGTACCCACCACTTATGGAAACACGGATTACAGACTTTTGATTGTTGAATTTTAATTGAAAAGGCTATGGCAACAAGAATGACCATCAACGGAGTAAGCACCTGCACGACAGGTGAGAAGTACGAGAAATTCCAAATGAAAATCGGGCGTAAAGTCCGCACGATGTACCAGTACGACTATCGGGACACCTTGTCGGGAGAACTGTTCTCCTGCGTGAAGCCCACTTTGGACGAGTGCAGACGGTTGCGTGACGAATGGATAAAAGAAAAGGAGGACAGATTATGACAGCAGGATATGACACGCTGATAGTTACATTCAGCGACCCCATTTGCGTATTAGACCGTATGTTTGACTGCCCTGCATGGGGAGTGGAAAGTCTGAAGGAATGGATAGACGGCTACGAAAGCACACGCATGACCCCGATAAACGACCATACGGCAGTCATCACTTCCGAGTACAACACGGAATATCCGTACATGACTATGACCTTTGGACGGAGGAAACACGACCCATTGCCGAGCGCACATTGGAACATATAAGGCAGAGCATAAACGTATAAAAAAATCGGGTGGCAGAAGCCACCCACTGAAAATAACTTAAATTCATGGACAAATGGTAGCGAATACAATCTTACAGCAGTTGGGCGGACACGGCTTCGCAGTAATGACGGGCAGCCGCAATTTCATCAGTTTGGGCAACGGACTTCAAATGAGCCTTGCAAGGAACAGGACTTCAGCCAACAGGCTGAAAATCATCTTGGACGAGGACACCGATACATATACCATGTATTTTTACCGTCAGACACTGACGAAATGTGCGGACATCAAGGTCAAGGACATCGCCAGATACGAGGGAGTGTACTTCGATATGCTTCAGCCCATTTTCACGCAGGTAACGGGACTTTACACCTGTTTCTGACCCTTTGACGGGTGGTGAAAATTGCTGCCCGCTACTTTCTTTCATGAGCAGGTCAGCGGATAAGAAAGTAGCAAAGAAACCATGTTCAAAAGACTTCCACAGACGGAAGTCTTTTTCTTTTCCCGGCTTACAGATTACGGTTCAGTATAAGCGAGAGCGGATAAATGTACTTGTTGTATGCCCTCAGTTTTTCCATGTCCACCCGGTTGCCCGAATACGGATTGCTCTTTTCGTCATAAAAGAATATGTCCGTTATATTCTCCCTGCGGACGATATGCTCCCCGCACAGCGGAATATCCTCCACATCGAATTTCTCCAGCGGGAGCGTGTCCACACTGCCGGGAAGGTCGTTTCCCAGTTCGTTCAGATTGCGGTTGAAAAGGGCAAAGCCCCTGCGTTTGAAGTCCAGACGTATGCCATACGGACGCCCCGTCAGAAAGGCATCCGCCGCTTTTGCCATATAATTTTCCATGATTGTCTTTTCCGTTTTCAAAAGTGATACAAATGTAGGACTTTTACCGGAGCAAAGCAAAAACTTACGGAAAAAACAAGGGAGAGCCTCACCGTCAGTGAAGCCCTCCCTCATGGCTATTTTTCATACAGCAGCAGAAATTCCATTTTCCGCCGCCGCTCTATCGAGCGGATTTTCCGTCCCTTATAGTGGCAGTAGGATATGTATTCCCCATAAATGTCCCGGTCGCCCGCTTCCAGTTTCTTCAGCAGCCGGCTTTTCGGACGCTTCCCGTAGCCGAGCAGCGTTCCGTGCCCCACATTGTAGCTGAGAACGGTCAGGAGCAGGGCATCTTTTTTATATCTGCAAAACAGCCTGTAACGCTCCTCCAAATCCTTCCGCAGCAGTTCCTCCGCTTCCGCCTCCGTCATGTCGTAGGACAGTTCCTCTCCCGGAAGTTTACAATGTCCATAACCATAGTATGGATAGTCCGAACGGTCATGGAGTCCCTCGTATTTCTTGACCAGTTCGACCGCCAACTCCGCCTTCGGCTCATCATGGAACGATGCGGGCGTTTCATCCGTTTCCTGTGCAGACAGGCTGGCGGAGAAAGCGACCGCCAGCACCGCCGACACAAACAGCCGTTTCAATTCTGCCTTACTGATAGACACCTCCTTTCATCATAGCCGAAGTATCAGCCCCGGACGGAATGTCCTCCGTGTCCGTATCGTTGTTGAACTCCACTTCCCATTCAAAGGCATTGCCGAAGTTGTCCTCCACCGTGATGGTCAGGCTTTGCGACTCATCGCATTCCGAGGTGTAGTACAGGCGGAACTTCCCGTTTTCCAGCAGGTAACGGTCGTTGGGCTGGAGAACCAGACCGTTGTCGAGCTTCAGCGTGCCTTCGCCGTCATACTGGAAATAACGGATGGCATAGACCGCCCCGTCAAACTCGCCCTCGCATACCAGCTCGCATCGTATCTCCGCCGTTTCGCCCTGTTTCAGTTCCTTCGGCACGGGCATTGTTTCCACCGTGAACGGGTAGGCTTGCATTACGTCCAGCTCATCATCGCAGGAGGCGAAGCCGAAAGCGAGCAGCCCCAAACAGAAAGTTGCCAGTGATTTCACCATGTTTCTTTTCGTTTTTGTTCTATTGTTCAATCTGTTCATGTTCATAATCGTTACATTTTAATGGATTTGCTTTTCTTTTCGTTCTCATGTTGCGTCAGCCTTTCGGCAAGCGTCTTTTGCAGGTGTTCGTTCAAATCCTTGCATCCGCCATAGATACCGGAGCAGTCCGACACCCTTTCCCCATAGCGGGTGCCGAGGGCTTCCAGCGTCCGCCTCCCGGCTTCGTCGTTGTCAAGGTAACAGTTTATCCGCCCATAACCGTCCAGATGCCTGTATGCCTTCGCCGCATTGGACACCGAGTTGAGCACGAGGTGGTCTTCCCCGTTCCCGATACCCAGCGCACGGGCGGACAGATAGTCCATGAAGCCCTCATGTACGTTGCAGACGGTCGAACCGGACGACAGCAGGGTGACATCCTTAGGCGGCACGCATCCCTTGAAGAACGGGTTGCGTATCTCATATCCGCCGCTTCCGTTGCCGAAAGCAACGGAAAAATACCGCTTGCCGTGCGTGGTATAGCGCATCTCCTTACAGTTCGCTATGGCGATGGCGGACGGTATGCCACGCTCTTGCAGATAATGGAGCAAAGCCCGGTTCTGCAAGGGAAGTATCTCCACATCCTCAAAGTTCTGCCCGCCAGCTTGTCGCACTCCGGGACTCTGACGCGGCTCATGTTCCGGAAGCGGCATACCCGACATCTCCGCCACATACTTCACTTGCGTAAGGAAGTCGTCCGACCTGATGAACTCCCCGGCAAGTGCGAAAATGTTTCCGCCCTTGCCTTCGCCAAAATCATACCAGAGATTTTTCTCCGGGTTCACCTTGAAAGACGGTGTCTTTTCCTCCCGGTAAGGCGATCTGTACCATACGGCATTGGCACGCCTTTGCATGGGATGATACCCAAGCCGTGCGAGAAAGTCCTCTATCGGTATCCTCTTCATTCTGTCTATTTCCGTTTCTGTATTCATGGTTTCATCCTCCGTTTTATCATGTTGCTTTTATGAGGCTGTTCATACTGAAACCGGCTGCTCTCTTTCGAGAAGCGGATAACCGTATCATTCATCACTCCCGTCGGTGTGGTGAATTGCTTCACCCGCAACGGTTTGCCTTCATATACTCGTCTTACCATATCCGCATCGAACTTTTCTCCGCAGGCTTTTTCCAGCAGCCGTCCCAACGTATATATATTGCATCCGTTCCGTACCGCTTCCGGTATGGAATCCGGTCTTGCCCGTACCACGTTTGGATACAGCTTTTCAGCCACGAGGCATATTTCGGGTGTACGCCTGTCAGGAGGTATGTGCAGGAACGACTGAAAACAGTCCTTTTCCATACCTGACATATAGACCTTTTCCGTTTTGATATCCTCACGTATGTTACGGTGCTGCAGAACCGCATTCCCCGAAGTTCTGACAGCCGTCAGCGCAAGTTCTTCCGTTTGCAGGTGTACGGGCACATATTGCAGGCAGTGTCCGTCTTTTCCGACAAGAAAACCGGCAATCTCCCTGTCCATAACTTCCGGACGGACAACTGTGGCAAGATCCGTCATGTCCGTTCCTCCGGCGGAGTCCTTCAGGCATTCGAGTACCACGTCTGCAAAAGGCATGAAGCTGATGATGGCACAATGTTCGTAGCCGAGGTCCGGATTGGCGTTGAACGCTTCCCTGCACATCTCTCGTGTCTTCATTCCTTCCGGCACTATCCCCAGATTGTAACCCCATCCGCGTACCGCCTCCATACAGAGCTGCGGGCTACGGTATTCATGGGGAATGTCGTAGAAACTTTCCGGCTTTTCCCGGACTTGGACATGGTACTTCTCCGGTACATGCCACTCTTTTTTTATCAATTCTTTTTTCATGATTTTCGTCAGTTGATGATGAACTTTATACCTATCCCGTACTCCGTGCGGCACACGCCCGTGCTGCCGCCCCAGAGAAAACGCTCTCGGAGCGTGGCGGTCAGCGCGATGAAGTCCGCAAGATACACCTCCATGTCCAGCGTGGCGGCGCAGCCATAGACAAAGGCGTCCCCATTGCCCAGCCTTGCCCCGTCATAAAGTGTCTTTTTGCCCCAGTTCGCCGTTTCATACCCGGCAAGGGCTGACGCACCTGCATAGAGGAACACCGTCTTTTTCGCATCCGAAAGGAAATTGTAATAGTAGCCCCCTTCCGCCGTGAACTGAGCCACGGGAACATTCACGCTCCTGTACGGATGGTTCGTCTGAAGGTATTCCGCTCCGTACACCCACTTGTTGCCGCCCCTTGCATAGCTCGACAGTGCGGCTCCCAGCCAGTAACCGTCCGACCCGGTCATTCCGGCTTTCATCTCGATGCCTTGCATCTTCGGCAGGCATCGCTGGGCTTCCGCCCGTCCTGCAAGGAGGACGGACAGAAGCATTGCCATAAACAGTACCCTGCCTTTCATCGTACGCGCAGTTCGTTGATGGTTTCAGCCTGTACCAAATCCCCGTTCTCCACGACAAACGTCTGGTGGCGACCGCCGTCCTTCTCGTTCATCTCCACCACGAGCTGCTTGCCGTCGGGGATGGTGAACTTCGGAAGGCAGAACACCGTGCGTTCCGACTGCTTTCCGGCTACGCGCACCGCATAGTTGTAGGCACGGAGCGGAAACAGCACCTGTTCCTGAATGGCTGTGCGTTTCGCCACCTTCTTGTCCACAATCTTGAACGTGATGTAGTCCACGTCAAACGGCAGGTTGCTCTGGTTCTTTACCTCCGTGTGCAGGTACAGCAGGTCGTTGTGGACGTATATCCCTTTCAGCAGGTACTGGATGCCGAAACGCTTGCAGCCGATGTGCTTCACCTTGCGCTTGTTCTCCTTGTGAAGCGACTTCATGATAAGATGCACCAGCATCGGGCTTTCACTAGGATATGCACCGTCTTGTCATACGTGACCTCCAGACCGTGCGGCGGTATCATGCGGTCGAACATCAGCTTCTTCGTCAGCCCGTGGTACAGGTCGCCGTCCTCTTCCGCCTGCGGACAGACCTCCTTCGTCAGTTTCAGCCCCTCTGCCTTTGCAGTGGCGGTACTGTCATTGCTTACACCCTGTGCATAGGTTGCACAGGCTATGCCTGTGAAAAAGGCAAACATTGTCATTACTTTCTTGATACTCATTTTACTTTGGATTTAGTGGATTAAAATTGTCTTGTTGTTTTTTTTCTTTTCGTCTTTATATTTTTCGGTTGTCATTCCTTTTCCTGATACAGCAGCACCCTGTATCCCGATTTCAGATGCACCCTGACGGTACGCATCCTTTTCGAGATGTATTGTGACACTCCCTGTATCACGCCCTTTCCCAAGTCGGAGGCGAGCTGCGCCCCGGCATCGGTCGAGATGTTGATGCTGCTTCCCAGCGAGCTGCCCATGTTCGCCCCGATTTCCTTCGCCGCGTCAATCTCCATCGAGCCGGGGATGAAGATGCCCGCCTGTCCGTCGTTGTCGTACACCTCCAGCTCCACCGGGATGATGTTCCCCTGATGTTCCAGCGAGGTGATGCCGATTTCCAGACGCTCGCCCTGCAAGCGTGCCGACCCCACAAGGGTGGCGTTCCGTGGAACAGTCCTGCCCGACACCCGCATCGGCTCCAGCAGCCGGAGCTTAACCGTCTGACCGTCCGTTATCGTCTGGTCGCCCTGCACGCAGGCGGTGATGGTGTTCTTTCCCGGCACTTCCGCAGTACCGATGGCGGTATGGAAACCATAGTTTCGCTCGTCCCCATAGTCCGCGATGAAAGCCGGGTCCGTCAGGGGTTGCGGCAGGGCGGACACCGTTGTCGGACGCACCCCGCTCACGGCTTCTGCCTTCATTCTCTTTTTGCCTCTATGACCGGCGGGCGTTTCCGTTTCTTCGGGCTGCACGGCTTGCCCGGCATTGTTTCCTCCGTTCTGGTATTTCGCAGCCAGCTCGTAGGACTTCTCCAGCAGGGCGACCTGTTCCTCCATTGCCGAGGGCTTTTTCTCCTGCTCCATGACCATGCGCTCCAGCTCGTCGATACGCCTACGGAGCTTCTTCTTTTCGTCATCCTCCTTTGGCGGCTCGTAGAACGTGCCCAGCGAGGTGTTCAGCCGCTTGTTGGCGACAGCCGAGGAGCGGATGCCCGTATGTTGCTGGCTCTCCGTTTCCTTTCGGGGCGTTTCTGCCGGTGTCAGGCGGCAGTCGTCCGGTGCAGCTGTCGTATCCGGTTTCACGTCCGTGTCGTTCCAGAACGAGGACAGGTCGCCCACCATGCCCCGGCGCTGCTTCTGCCTTTTCTCCAGTTGCTGTTGTTCGTAGGCTTTCGCCTTGTCGCCGATGATTCCGGCGTTTTCCGGCTGGGGCATGTCGGTATTGAATCCCTGCCCCTGCCTTTCCTTCTCCCTGTCCTCCTGCGAGGGGGAGAAGATGAGCCACATGCAGCCCAGAAAGGTCATCCCCATCAGCGGATAGACCAGCATCTTCCTTCTCAACTGACGCTGTTCCCCTGTCAGCGGTCTTTTCTCTTTTGTTTCATTCTTCTGTTCTTTTTTCGTTTCCATATACATTATTATATAGGTTATCATTCTCCTGCACGGGCAGGTTCAAATTTCCGATGTGCCGTATCTCCAGTGCCTTTTCACTTTTCCCGAAGCCGGCAATGGCGGTGGCTGTCGTATAGAGGCATCCTGCGGCGAAGGGGACAAGCATCCCGGCAATGACCGCCAGCCTTGCCTTCGGCGGCAGCGTGTCCAGCTTTACCTGCAGTTCCGTCCTGAAACGGGTGGCGCACTTTTCAATTATTATTCTTGTCTTTCCCATACGCCTATCTCTCCACGCTTCTGATGTCCCTGTTCTCCAGTATCGTGAACCCCTCGATGGTGAACCCATTCGGGTTGTCGTCCGAACGGCTCGCGTTCAGCAAGCGGCAGACCGTTACCAGCGTGCGTTCCGTCACGTTGCTCTCGCGGATAATCATCTGCCTTGCGTATGTCCGCGCCTCGTAGGGATAGCGGTCGAAGTTGCAGACCACGCTGTCCACCTGAAGCACCTGATTGATGTTCCCCGCTATGATGCGGTTGTAGAAACCCTTCTCCGCGAAATCGGCGTAGTAGTTGTACGCGCTCCTGTCCGCCAGCAGCAGCGCGCGCTTCACGTTGTGTTCGATGGCGCTCTTCTCCGGCGAGAGGGTGAAGAAAAGCTCGTGGAAGCGGCGCACGTGTTCCCTTGCTTCCGCAGGGCGGTTCTGCGACAGGTCCTGCGAGAGTGCGAGCATCAGGCTCTTGCCCCCGTCAAGGACGTATATTTTCTGCCTCTGCGCTTCGGCGAAGCGGAAGGCGCACACCACCGAGCAGACTACCACGAGGGCGCACGCCGCCGTGTAGATGATTCCGAACAGCCGTATCTGCCGGAAACTCGTTTCGATGTTTTTCAGACTCTTGAACTCCATTTTTCTGTCTTTCTTTTTGGATTGTAAAATCATGTTTCGGTATCTGTTTTCCGGAGCGGCGCTTCGGGGCTACCGGTGTGCCGCCCCGGAAGTTCAGGCTATTTCCTTTTCAGCAGCCTGCCGGCCTGTTTCTTGATAAACCTGCCCGTGCGTCCTGCCACATTTCCCGCTGTGGCTCCTGCAAGACTGCCTGCCAGAGCTCCGGCGGTGCCGATGTTCTTGTTGTAACTGCCTATGCCGCCACCGGCTTGGATAATCCAGCCTGCCACCGTCGGGATAGTGAAATATCCCACGATGCCGATGATGAGGAACACGATGTACACCCCGTTGCTTGCCTCCACCGAGAAATTCGGGTCAGCCTGCATTGCCTCGATGTCCTGCTGGAGCATCAGTATCTGGATTTTCGCCAGTATGGTGCTGAACAGGTCCGATACCGGAAGCCACAGGTAAATCTGTATGTAGCGGCTGAACCATGCCGAAAGCGTCGAGTGGAAGCCGTCCCACACGGAAAATGCGAAGACTACCGGTCCCAGTATGGAGAGCACGACGAGAAAGAACGTCCGGAGCGTGTCGATTATCAGTGCTGCTGCAAAGAACACCAGTTCCAGCAGTTCGCGGAACCAGTCACGCACGCTCTTCTTGATGTTGTAAGACGCCCAATCCATATACATCCCCGTCATCGTGACCAGGTCCGACGGCGACCAGCCCAGCTCGTCTATCTGCCGGTCGAACTCCTCGTCCGAAGCAAGGTAGGCGGTTTCCGGGTTCCGCATCATCGCCTCGTACTCCAGCCTGTCCTTCTGCTCCCTGTATCTGTTCATGTCGAAGGTCTGTTCTTCCAGTATCGAGTGCGTGCCCTGCACGACAAGCCCCAGCACGGAATTCATCGTACCCAGCACGACGGTCGGGAAGAAAAGGATGCACAACCCGATGGCAAACGGGCGCAGCAGCGGGTACACGTCTATCGCTTCGGCACGGGCGAGCGACTGCCACACGCGCATCGCCACGTAGAACAGCGCGCCCAGTCCCGCAAGCCCTTTAGCCACCCCTGCCATGTCCGAGCAGAGCGGCATCATCTCCTCATACAGCGAGAGGAGTACCTGATGAAGGTTCTCGAACTCTCCCATAGGCTACCAGTATTTTTCGTTGGGGTTTCCGTAGAGTGCCGTCACCCGGTCCATGTCGTTCTTCTTCCTTGCCCGCAGGTAGGATACCGAAATGGTCTTGTTCGTATAGTAGCGCACGAGATTGCGGTAGTTCAGCAGGTTGCGGTAGGCATTCTCGATGATGGCGAGCCGTTCCGCGTCCGTGAGCGACATCCCCGTCACGTTCACCACGTTCTTCAAGTCCTGAAGCACATCTGAACTTTCGTCTATCAGCATGGCATAGCCCGATGATATGGCGGCAAGTTCCTCCGGAGTGTAGTTCTCGTCCGAGAGCATCTTCTGGTAGTTGTCCACGTAGGTTTCCGAGATTTCCATCACCAGCCCCACGCTTTTTGCCACCTTCGTGCCGCCCCTTACCACATCATGCACCGATTTCAGTGCGTCGTAATAGGCTTTTCCCTGCTCGAACACCTTTTTCGTTTCCAGAAAGCCGTTCAGGGTGTTAGCTTTCGTTCCGGCGGTCTCCACCATCTCCTTGGCGGAGTTGATGATGCTTTGGGCAAGATTGCCGGGGTCGGACACCACCCATTGGGCGTATGCCCCGCCCGTACCCGTAAGGCACAGGCAGACCGCTATCAGCGGCATTTTCAGTTTTCGTTTCATTTTCATTTTCACGTTGGATTTAGTGGTACATTCTTATTGTTCTTCTTTCTTTTCGCCGTCCGAAGTGTCATCCGTATCCACCCGGATATAGTCGCCGTTAGGCGAAAAGGACAGGACATCCGTTTCCTCGTTGTACGCCACGTCGATGCGGAAGCCCGTGTTCATGTACAGGTTACCGTCCGCCTCCCTTTGCAGCAGGTAAGTTTCCGGCTTCAATTTCCTGCGGACTCCCGTCCTGCGGAACAGCGTCACCTTGTAGTGCGCGCCCTCCTTGTACACCAATATGTCAGGCTTGCCCTCCACGCTTTCCCAGTTGCCGCAAATCTTCTCGCGCACATCTTCGTTTTCTTTCATTACCGTCTCGCAGGCTTGCAGCATCAGCGATGCCAGCCCTATCAGACCGCCGCACAGCAGCAGTCGTTCCGTCTTTGTCATTTTGATATTCATTTTCTTGTCTTTTTAAGTTTTATTTTTCTAAATAGGTTGCCCTTTCCGTCAGAAACCCGGCCTTCTGCCTCCACGCTTGTGCATACGGACCTCTCTGGCGTTGCTTTCGGACGCCTCCCTTTGTGCCGGTACCGCTTTCTGGGCTGCGGACTTGCCGAAAAGCCTGTCTGCATCGGGCTTCTTGCCCGTCATCCGGCAGAATCGGGCATCCAGTTCCCGGTATGCCTTTTCCACCTGCTCCAGCACCGTCCCGCGTGAAGCCCTGTGGTCAATGCCGTATTTGTCAAGGATTTCCGGCTTGTACCACAGCGGGTCATCATAGTCTTTCCGGTACACCATCCCCCTCAGAAACAGCAGTTCCCGATATTTCTCCTCCAGATAGTCCCTTGCCGGAGAAGGGCAGATGCGCTCGTATGCCTTTTCCACTGCAAGCACCACTTTCCCATAAGCCTTTCCCGGACCGGGGATTTCCCCCTTGCGTATCTTCTCCATGTGCCTGCGGTACTCCGTGCCGTCCGCCTCCTCAAACATACGGTTGTCCCTCTCCGCCAGCTCCATGTACCGCCGGTAATCCTCTTCGAGGCCGTACTGTCTTCTGATGGTTTCCGGCAGCTCGGTTCCGAATGTCAGGAACTCGCGGAACCATGAGATATGCTCCCGGACTTCCTCCTCCCTGCGCTGTGCGGCATCAGTATATGCATGTTCAGTCTTCATATTTCCTTTGTTTTATAGATTATATTTTTATTCCTTCTGTCTCTCCGCCACCTGACGGATGGCGGCTTCCATGTCGCCGCCCAGCTTCCCGGCAAGGGCGCGCACTTCCGTCTTCTCCGTTTCCTCCGTCGTGTAGGCAAGGTACTCGTGCATCGACACCTCCGTGGCATACACCGCCGAGTGCGTGCCGCCAAGTCCGATCCAGACCTCCTTGTACCGCCTCGACGGGTCATTGGACTGGTTGATGGAGAGTATCTGCGACTTCTCCTTTTCCGTCAGACCCAGGAGCGACTGTATCTGGTCAAAGCGGTTCATGTATTTTCTCT
>PPYE01047802.1_pt1 | contig 15697 bp, 9 predicted proteins | sample 1559881 | NCBI WGS metagenome assembly PPYE01 (sample SAMN08240022, study PRJNA423297) | Human gut metagenome, whole genome shotgun sequencing project. | reverse complement strand
CAAACATTATCCACGTGCCAGTTGGAAAAGCTTCTTTTACAGAAGAACAGTTAAGCGACAACTTCCAGACCCTTATGGGAGCTATCAACAAAGCTAAGCCTTCAAGCTTAAAAGGTCAGTACATTAAGAGTGCAACAATCACTTCTACAATGGGACCTGGTGTAAAATTAAACGTAGTTAAGATTGCTCAGTAATCAGAATTATTTTTAATTTTTGTTGACAACCCCAATATACAATGTTATAATGCACAAGGCGTTGTGAGAACAGCGTCTTGCATATTGCCGAAGACAGTAGGTGCCTGACAGGCGTAACACTAGACCTACCGAGGAGATCTTATAGATGAATTTCATCTATAGCAGAATCATTTATGATTTTATACCTCTCTGTCTTTGACAGAGAGGTTTTTTAGTGATAAACCTCAACGTCTTTTATGCAGTCATGCAGTGGTTTTTGATCACTGCCCAAAATAATAAAAGGAGGTGCACGATTCGTGGCAAAAGTAGAACTTAAACAGCCTATCGTACAGGAAATTTCTGAAAACATCAAAGATGCACAGTCAGTAGTAGTTGTTGACTACCGTGGACTTACTGTTGCAGAAGATACTCAGTTACGTAAAGCATTAAGAGAAGCTGGTGTTTCTTACAAAGTTTATAAGAATACATTAGTTAACCGTGCTATTGCAGGAACTGAATTCGAAAGCTTAAAAGAGTCTCTTGAAGGACCAAGTGCATTCGCTATTTCTAAAGACGATGCAACAGCTCCAGCAAGAATCTTAGCAAAATTTGCAAAGACAGCTCCAGCTCTTGAAATCAAAGCCGGTGTTGTGGAAGGAACTTTCTACGATGCAAATGGTATGAAAGCTATCGCAAACGTACCATCAAGAGAAGAACTTCTTTCCAAATTACTTGGAAGCTTACAGTCTCCTATCACCAACCTTGCTCGTGTTCTTAACCAGATCGCAGAGAACGGTGGTGCAGTAGCTACAGAAGCTACTCCGGCAGAAGAAGCAGAAGCTCCAGCTGAGGCTTAATCAGCAAACAGAGATCCTGTCAGACAGGAATGAAATCAAGAATCACCGGTAACAGCCGGTCAATAATTAAATTTTAATGGAGGAAATTAAAATGGCAAAATTAACAACAGCAGAATTTATTGAAGCTATCAAAGAGTTAAGCGTATTAGAATTAAATGATTTAGTAAAAGCTTGTGAAGAAGAATTTGGCGTATCTGCAGCAGCAGGCGTTGTAGTAGCAGCAGCAGGCGGAGAAGCAGCAGCAGCTGAAGAGAAAACAGAGTTCGACGTAGAGTTAACAGAAGTTGGACCAAACAAAGTTAAAGTTATCAAAGTTGTTCGTGAAGCAACAGGATTAGGATTAAAAGAAGCTAAGGACTTAGTTGATGGAGCTCCTAAGATCCTTAAAGAAGCAGCTGACAAAGCTACAGCTGATGATATCAAAGCTAAACTTGAAGCTGAAGGCGCTAAAGTTACTCTTAAATAATTTCATTATTTTTGAAGAATTAGCTATTTTAAAGCCATGGTGTATGTGCACCATGGCTTTTTGTGTACTTTATGCAAAAATATGTTATTTTTTTATTTTTGTCGGTAAAAATAACGAATAACCATTGCTTTCACTGGAAAAAGAATGTACAATAGTGATAATACGAAAATAGAAAAGGTGCGAACCACATGAAGAACAAAACGCAGGAAAACGAAAAGAAAACGATAATTCCAAAACAGAAAAAACAGCGGTCAGTGAAAAAGGAGAAAAGCGCAGTGACAAAGAAAACTGCTAAAAAAACCAGAAACAGCAGCATGGCAGTGAAACTGGTAGCAATTCTTGTACTGATGGTTGCTGTGACCATGGTATCAAATGTGATTAACTATGATGCAATGGTGAAGATGAACCATTCAATCAAAGATGTCACAGACAGCAAAGTGCCGGATCTGCAGAATGCTTACAACATACAGTATAGTCTTGAAGCAGTGCAGAAGGATTTCTATCGTTATCTTGCGACAACAAAAGGTGAGACAAGCCATACAGAAGCCAGAAATGATTATGCAGCGGATCGGGAGGCTGTGGCTGATCTTGTGCAGCAGATGTATGATGCCACAGAGGGTGACGGACAGAAACAGATTATGCAGAAAATCTATGATGGTGTGAACAACGTTCTGGAACGTATGGACAATGCCATGGAAAAATACGACGATGGAAAGACTGGAAAAGTTTCCATCGAAGTCAATGTGATCCGTGTCTGCATGGAAGAGGTGAATACTTATATTACCGGAATCCAGCAGAAGAGTGTGAATGAGATGGATGAGGCAACAGCCCAGTCACATGCTACCTATCAGGCAGTTTCCAAGGTGTGCGTTGGAATGGCTGCGGTATCTATTCTTGTTGGAATAGCTGGAATTCTTGTTATTCTGATCGGCGTTGTGAAACCAATGCGCGCAGCAACCAGAGATCTCATGAAGATGATCACTGAGATTGATGGGGGAAGTGGTGATCTTACTGCACATCTGAAGGTCAGAGGCAACGATGAGATCGGACAGATGGTCCGGGGATTCAATCAGTTTATAGATGTGTTGAGAAATCTGATCGAGAAGATAAAAAAAGGTTCCGGAGAACTCGAACATACAGCGGCGAGTGTTGACGACGGAATCCGCGCAGCGGGCGATAAGATCACAGGTACATCTGCAACGATGGAACAACTGGCAGCCAGCATGGAGGAAGTATCCGCAACCGTTATTAATATTACTGAAAATATTGAGAGCATCCGAAAAGACATCACAGTTATGGCAGATAAGACAGGAGAGGGACTTGAACGTGTGGACAGTATCCGCCAGAAGGCAGAGGGGATGAAGGCAGATGCAGCTGCAAGCCAGGTGTCTGCAGCCGATATGGTGGCGCGTATTTCAGGAGAACTTTCCACTGCGATTGAACAGAGCAAACAGGTGGAAGAGATTAATAAGCTTACAGATGAGATCTTGTCAATTTCTTCACAGACAAATCTTCTTGCATTGAATGCTTCCATTGAAGCAGCAAGAGCCGGGGAAGCCGGAAAAGGCTTTGCGGTCGTTGCAGATGAGATTCGGAAGCTTGCGGATGAAAGCAGAAATACAGCTAATGGAATTCAGAATATCAGTAAGATGGTAACAGAATCGGTAGAAAACTTAGCTGGAAATGCGGGCAAGATGCTTGATTTTGTAAATCAGGACGTCTTGAATGACTACAAGGGAATGGTTGAATCCGGTGAGACTTACAATGAGGATGCCGTACAGATGAATGAGATGATGCAGGATCTTCAGAGTGTAGCAGAGAATCTCCGCCGGGCTGCAAATGAAATTTCGGAGGCTGCAGATGGCGTATCCAATGCAGTGAACCAGAGCGCAGCGGGCGTGTCTAATGCGGCAGAGTATACTTCTGAACTTGCAGGTCATATGACCGGAATCAACGAATCTGTCGAGAAGAATGTGAACATCGCAGAATCATTGAAGAATGAAGTCGCAGGATTCCAGTGTGAATAAATGATAGCGACTGCAGCTTTGAAATAATACATAAGACAAAATAGAAATATAAGACACTATATATAGAAGAAACAGATACACAAAATACTACAAGTAGGTATCTGTTTCTTCTTTTTTATAAATACTAATAAATTTATTAGAAAAAATGAAATTTGTCTTGACGATTTTGCTTGACTTGATATATAATATACGTTGCACTATTGTGGTGCAGTAGGCTTATAGCCATAAGATGTGAGTGTTCACATACCGTATATACAGGCGGTAGATGCAATACAACAGGCAATTTGTTTGTTGAGAATAAAAACGAGAGGTGAAACGTCAATGGAGAAAAACAGAATACGTCCGGTGAAAGCCGGAAAAGGCATGCGTATGAGTTACTCAAGACAGAAAGAGGTATTGGAAATGCCAAACCTTATAGAAGTTCAGAAAGACTCCTATAAGTGGTTTTTGGACGAAGGCTTAAAAGAAGTTTTCGACGATATCTCTCCGATTGCAGATTACAGCGGTCATCTGAGTCTGGAATTTGTGGATTTTACATTATGCGAAGATGATGTAAAGTACACAATCCCTGAGTGCAAAGAAAGAGACGCAACATATGCAGCACCTTTAAAGGTAAAGGTAAGACTTCACAACAAAGAAACTGATGAAATCAACGAGCATGAAATTTTCATGGGCGACCTTCCTTTGATGACTGAAACTGGAACTTTCGTAATCAATGGTGCAGAGCGAGTAATCGTCAGCCAGTTGGTTCGTTCCCCTGGTATCTATTATGGTATCGCTCACGATAAAGTGGGTAAACAATTGTATTCTTGTACTGTAATTCCAAACCGTGGAGCTTGGTTAGAGTATGAAACAGACTCCAATGACGTATTTTACGTTCGTGTAGATAGAACCAGAAAAGTGCCGATCACAGTATTGATCCGTGCGCTTGGTGTTGGAAGCAACCAGGAAATCATTGATTTATTTGGTGAGGAACCTAAGATCGTTGCAAGTTTTGGCAAGGATGTTGCTACAAATTACGAAGAAGGACTTCTTGAATTATATAAGAAAATCAGACCAGGCGAGCCGCTTTCAGTAGAAAGTGCGGAGAGCCTTATTAATGCTATGTTCTTTGACCCAAGAAGATATGATCTTGCAAAGGTAGGACGTTATAAGTTCAATAAGAAGTTAGCATTAAAGAACCGTATCAACGGACATGTTCTTGCAGAAGATGTTGTTGATGTGACAACTGGTGAGATCATTGCAGAAGCAGGTACAGAAGTAACCCGTTCTTTAGCTGATGATATCCAGAATGCAGCAGTTCCATATGTATGGATTCAGACTGAGACAAGAAACGTAAAAGTTCTTTCTTCTATGATGGTAGATTTAAGACATTACGTTGACTGCGATCCAAAGGAACTTGGCATTACAGAATTAGTTTACTACCCAATTCTTGCACAGTTAATGGAAGAAAATCCGGATGTGGAAGATTTAAAAGAAGCAATTAAGAAAAATGTACATGATCTGATTCCAAAGCATATTACAAAAGATGATATCTTCGCATCCATCAATTACAATATGCATTTAGAGTATGGTATTGGTCATGATGATGATATCGACCATTTGGGTAACAGACGTATCCGTGCGGTTGGCGAATTATTACAGAACCAGTACAGAATCGGACTTTCCAGATTAGAGAGAGTTGTCCGTGAAAGAATGACGACACTTGACCTGGATGGTATTTCTCCACAGAGTTTAATTAACATCAAACCGGTAACTGCAGCAGTGAAAGAGTTCTTCGGTTCTTCCCAGCTGTCTCAGTTCATGGATCAGAACAACCCTCTTGGTGAGCTGACTCACAAGAGACGTTTATCTGCATTGGGACCTGGTGGTTTGTCCAGAGACCGTGCCGGATTCGAGGTTCGAGACGTTCATTATTCTCACTATGGACGTATGTGTCCAATTGAGACGCCTGAAGGTCCTAACATCGGTCTGATCAACTCACTGGCAAGTTATGCGCGTATTAATGAGTATGGTTTCATTGAAGCTCCATACCGTAAGATTGATAAATCAGATCCAAAGAATCCTCGTGTCACAGATGAAGTAGTCTACATGACAGCGGATGAAGAGGATAATTACCATGTAGCACAGGCGAACGAGGCACTTGATGCAGAGGGACATTTTGTTCGTAATTCTGTATCTGGTCGTTATCTGGATGAGACACAGGAATATGAGAAGACCATGTTTGATTACATGGACGTATCTCCTAAGATGGTATTCTCTGTTGCGACTGCATTAATTCCGTTCTTACAGAACGATGATGCGAACCGTGCGCTGATGGGATCAAACATGCAGCGTCAGGCAGTACCTCTTCTTACAACAGAAGCTCCTGTTGTTGGTACAGGTATGGAGACAAAAGCGGCCGTTGACTCAGGTGTCTGCGTTGTTGCAAAAAAAGCAGGTACAATTGAAAGCTCTGAGTCCAATCAGATCATTGTAAAAAATGATGATGGAACAAGAGATGTATACAAACTTACAAAGTTTTCAAGAAGTAACCAGTCAAACTGCTACAATCAGAGACCAATCGTATTCAAGGGTGACCATGTAGAGGTTGGTGAGGTTATCGCAGACGGACCATCTACTTCTAACGGAGAACTTGGACTTGGTAAGAACCCATTGATCGGATTTATGACCTGGGAAGGTTATAACTACGAGGATGCTGTTCTTTTAAGTGAGAGACTTGTACAGGATGATGTTTATACATCCATCCATATTGAAGAATATGAAGCAGAAGCACGTGACACCAAATTAGGACCGGAGGAGATTACTCGTGACGTTCCAGGTGTCGGTGATGATGCATTAAAAGACCTTGATGAAAGAGGTATTATCCGTATCGGTGCAGAGGTTCGTGCCGGTGATATCTTAGTCGGAAAAGTTACTCCTAAGGGAGAGACAGAACTGACAGCAGAAGAGAGACTTCTCCGTGCAATTTTTGGTGAGAAGGCAAGAGAAGTACGTGATACTTCCTTAAAAGTTCCTCACGGCGAATATGGTATCGTTGTGGAAGCCAAAGTATTTACAAGAGAAAATGGAGATGAGTTATCTCCAGGAGTAAACCAGGCAGTCCGCATTTACATTGCACAGAAGAGAAAAATCTCTGTCGGTGATAAGATGGCCGGCCGTCATGGTAACAAGGGTGTCGTTTCCCGTGTATTACCTGTAGAAGATATGCCATTCCTTCCAAATGGCCGTCCTCTTGATATCGTATTGAATCCATTAGGTGTACCTTCCCGTATGAATATCGGTCAGGTCCTTGAGATTCACCTGAGTCTTGCTGCAAAAGCATTGGGATTCAATATTGCAACACCGGTATTTGATGGTGCAAAGGAAATTGATATCCAGGATACACTGGAATTGGCTAATGATTATGTAAACTTCGAATGGGAAGATTTTGAAGCAAAATACAAAGATGTACTTGGCGAAGAAGTTATGAAGTACTTATGGGACAACAGAGACCACAGAGCACTGTGGAAAGGTGTTCCAATTTCCCGTGATGGAAAAGTTCAGCTGCGTGATGGACGTACCGGAGAACCATTTGATTCACCTGTAACAATCGGACACATGCATTACCTGAAACTGCACCACCTGGTAGATGATAAGATCCATGCACGTTCTACTGGTCCTTACTCTTTAGTTACCCAGCAGCCACTTGGTGGTAAAGCGCAGTTCGGTGGACAGCGTTTCGGTGAGATGGAGGTTTGGGCACTGGAAGCTTACGGTGCAGCATATACCTTACAGGAAATCCTTACAGTGAAGTCTGATGACGTTGTAGGACGTGTTAAGACTTATGAGGCAATTATCAAAGGTGATAATATTCCTGAACCGGGAATTCCAGAATCATTCAAGGTATTACTGAAAGAGTTACAGTCCTTAGGACTTGATGTCACAGTATTAGATGACGAAGGAAATGAAGTTGAATTAATGGAAACAAGTGAGTACGGTAACACCGACCTGAACTCCATTATTTCAGGCGATAAAGATTTCGCTTTTGAAGACAGTGAATCATTCTCCAAGATGGGATTCACAAAGAAAGAATTTGATTCTGAAAACGAAGAACTTGTTGACGTAGAAGAAGAGGAAGACACCGATGCAGATGATGACTCTGATTTTTACGATGATATGCCGGAAGACAATTTCGAAGAGTAAATAATCAATAAGCATTTAAGGTCTGTGCATCCGCACAGACCGATAAAGAGAGTCGATTCTGTAAAGTAGAGAAAGGGAGTGTCATAGATGCCAGAAACAACAAATAAAGAGGCAATTAACCAGTCTGTTTCATTTGATGCCATCCGTATTGGTTTAGCATCCCCGGAAAAGATCAGAGAATGGTCCCGCGGTGAAGTTAAAAAACCGGAAACAATCAACTATAGAACATTGAAACCGGAAAAAGATGGTCTTTTCTGTGAGAAGATTTTTGGACCTAGCAAAGACTGGGAATGTCATTGCGGTAAATATAAGAAAATTCGTTACAAGGGCGTTGTCTGCGACCGTTGTGGCGTTGAGATCACAAAATCCAGCGTTCGTAGAGAGCGTATGGGACACATCGAGCTTGCTGCACCTGTATCCCATATCTGGTACTTCAAAGGAATTCCATCCCGTATGGGATTGATCCTTGACTTATCTCCAAGAACATTGGAGAAAGTTTTATACTTTGCTTCTTACATCGTATTGGATGCAGGCAATACTGCATTACAGTACAAACAGGTACTTTCCGAAGGAGAATACCAGGATGCAAGAGAACAGTACGGCAATGCATTCCGTGTAGGAATGGGTGCTGAGGCAATTCAAGAATTATTACAGGCGATTGATCTGGAAAAAGATTCTGCTGAATTAAAAGCAGAGTTAGAAGATGCAACTGGTCAGAAACGTGCCAGAATCATTAAGAGACTGGAAGTTGTAGAAGCATTCCGTGAATCTGGAAACAAACCAGAATGGATGATCATGACCGTTGTACCGGTTATCCCACCAGATCTTCGTCCAATGGTTCAGTTGGATGGTGGACGTTTTGCTACCTCTGATTTGAATGATTTATATAGAAGAATTATCAACAGAAATAACCGTTTGAGAAGACTTCTTGAGTTAGGAGCTCCTGATATCATCGTTCGTAACGAGAAACGTATGTTACAGGAAGCTGTTGATGCCCTGATCGATAACGGTCGTCGTGGACGTCCGGTTACAGGACCAGGAAACAGAGCATTAAAATCCTTATCCGATATGTTAAAAGGTAAATCCGGTCGTTTCAGACAGAACTTACTTGGTAAACGTGTTGACTATTCAGGACGTTCCGTTATCTGTGTTGAGCCAAAATTAAAGATTTATCAGTGTGGTCTTCCAAAAGAGATGGCAATTGAATTATTCAAACCTTTCGTTATGAAAGAACTTGTTGCCAACGGATCTGCACACAACATCAAGAGTGCTAAGAAAATGGTTGAGAGACTCCAGACAGAAGTTTGGGATGTCTTAGAAGACGTTATCAAAGAGCATCCGGTTATGTTAAACCGTGCTCCTACACTGCATAGATTAGGTATTCAGGCATTCGAGCCAATCTTAGTAGAAGGTAAAGCAATCAAGTTACATCCATTGGTATGTACCGCGTTCAACGCCGACTTCGATGGTGACCAGATGGCTGTACATCTTCCATTATCTGTAGAGGCTCAGGCTGAGTGTAGATTTATGCTTCTCTCACCGAACAACCTGTTAAAACCATCTGACGGTGGTCTTGTAGCAGTTCCTTCACAGGATATGGTCCTTGGTATCTACTACTTAACACAGGAGAGACCGGGAGCTAAGGGAGAGGGCAAGATATTCAAGAGTGTCAACGAAGCAATCCTTGCATACGAGAACGGAGCAGTAACACTTCACTCCAGAATCAAAGTCCGTATGACAAAGACAATGCCGGATGGAAAAGAAATCACAGGAGTTGTTGAGTCCACATTAGGACGTTTCATCTTCAATGAGATCATTCCTCAGGATTTAGGATTTGTTGACAGAAGTATTCCTGGCAATGAATTAAAACTGGAAGTAGATTTCCTTGTTGCCAAGAAACAGAACAAACAGATTCTTGAAAAAGTAATCAATATCCATGGTGCTACCAAGACAGCAGAGGTTCTGGATGCTGTAAAAGCTATGGGTTACAAATATTCCACAAGAGCAGCGATGACCGTATCCATTTCCGATATGACGGTTCCACCAGAGAAACCTGCAATGATCAAAGCAGCTCAGGATACAGTAGACAGAATTACAAAACAGTACAAACGTGGTCTTATCACAGAGGAAGAACGTTACAAAGAAGTTGTTGAGACATGGAAAGAGACCGATGATGAGCTTACAAAAGTGCTTCTGGAAGGTCTTGATAAATACAACAACATCTTCATGATGGCGGATTCCGGAGCCCGTGGTTCTGATAAACAGATCAAACAGCTTGCAGGTATGCGTGGTTTGATGGCTGATACAACAGGTAGAACAATCGAGCTGCCTATCAAATCCAACTTCCGTGATGGTCTTGATGTATTGGAGTACTTCATGTCTGCGCATGGAGCACGAAAAGGTATGTCCGATACAGCGCTTCGTACAGCCGATTCCGGATACCTTACGAGACGTCTTGTAGACGTATCACAGCATATGATCGTTCGTGAATCTGACTGCTGTGAAGGCAAGAACAGAGAAATCCCTGGTATGTGGGTAACTGCATTCATGGATGGAAAAGAAGAGATAGAAAGTCTTCAGGAACGTATTACAGGTCGTTTCTCCTGCAATACAATTTGTGATAAAGATGGCAATGTCATTGTAAAGGCAAACCATATGATCACACCAAAACGTGCAGCAGAAGTTATGAGCCGTGGTGTTGATGAGAATGGCAATCCAATCGAGAAAGTGAAGATCCGTACCGTATTATCCTGCCGCTCCCATATGGGTGTATGTGCAAAATGTTATGGAGCAAACATGGCTACCGGTCAGGCAGTTCAGGTTGGTGAGGCTGTTGGTATCATCGCAGCACAGTCCATCGGTGAGCCTGGTACACAGCTTACCATGCGTACTTTCCATACAGGTGGTGTTGCCGGTACCGATATCACACAGGGTCTTCCTCGTGTCGAAGAAATTTTCGAGGCAAGAAAACCGAAGGGACTTGCCATTATCACAGAATTTGGTGGTGTAGCTAACATCAAAGATACTAAGAAGAAACGTGAGATCATCGTTACAAACAATGAGACTGGTGAATCTAAGGCATACTTAATCCCTTACGGTTCCAGAATCAAAGTAATGGATGGCGCAGTGCTTGAAGCTGGTGACGAGCTGACCGAAGGTTCTGTAAATCCACATGACATCTTAAAGATCAAAGGTGTTCGTGCCGTTCAGGATTACATGCTCCGCGAGGTTCAGCGTGTATACCGTTTACAGGGTGTTGAAATCAACGACAAACATATCGAGTTGATCGTACGTCAGATGTTGCAGAAAGTCCGCGTTGAGACAAACGGTGATTCTGATATGCTTCCGGGAACATTAGTAGATACTCTTGATTTTGAGGATACAAATGAACTGCTTGAGAGTGAAGGAAAAGAAATGGCAGAAGGAAAACAGGTATTACTTGGTATTACCAAAGCTTCCTTAGCTACGAACTCCTTCTTATCGGCAGCTTCCTTCCAGGAGACAACAAAAGTTCTGACAGAAGCAGCTATCAAAGGAAAAGTTGATCCACTGATCGGTATGAAAGAAAACGTAATCATTGGTAAACTGATCCCGGCTGGTACAGGTATGAAGAGATACCGCAATATCAAACTTGATTCTGATGTCAATGAAAATGACGAGATTGATTTTGATGACGATTCTTTTGCAGATGAAGAATTTGCACCAGTAGAAGAATAAGATATTGAAATAAGAGAGGAATGGATGAAAATCTGTTCCTCTTTTTTCGTAATCATAATATCTGGTATAAAAAAGCCAGATATTGGAAATGCTTTAAAAGCGTAAGAAAAATCTATGTAAAAGTGCTTGACATCTGGGATGGACACCTATATAATAATTTAGCGTGCACAAAAAGGCATGCAGTTTGAACTTTTTTGTTCACATAATATTAACAGGAGGTGAAAATAATGCCAACATTTAACCAGTTAGTAAGAAAAGGACGTCAGACATCTGTTAAGAAGTCTACAGCACCTGCACTTCAGAAGGGTTACAACTCTTTACAGAAGAGACCTACAGATGCTCCTTCTCCACAGAAGAGAGGTGTTTGTACAGCTGTTAAGACAGCTACTCCTAAAAAACCTAACTCAGCTCTTAGAAAGATCGCCAGAGTACGTCTCTCTAACGGAATCGAAGTAACAAGCTACATTCCAGGTGAAGGACACAACTTACAGGAGCATAGCGTTGTTATGATCCGTGGTGGACGTGTTAAGGACTTACCAGGTACAAGATATCACATCATCCGTGGTACACTTGATACAGCAGGTGTTGCTAACAGAAAACAGGCTCGTTCTAAATACGGCGCTAAGAGACCAAAGGCTTCTAAGTAATTTTTGATTACAGAATGAAGTAAAACCAATAGTATCACAAACAGAACTAAAAGGTTTAGTGTTGGAATTGTTTCACTAGAGATATATTTCCGCACGAACACTTATAGTAAATTATGATTAAGGAGGGAAGAACCGTGCCACGTAAAGGACATACTCAGAAAAGAGACGTATTAGCAGATCCAATTTACAATAACAAAGTCGTTACAAAGCTTGTCAATAACATTATGTTAGATGGTAAGAAAGGTGTAGCACAGAAAATTGTATATGGAGCTTTCGCAAGAGTAGAAGAGAAAACAGAAAGACCTGCTCTTGAGGTATTTGAAGAAGCCATGAATAACGTTATGCCTGTTCTTGAAGTAAAGGCTAGACGTATTGGTGGTGCAACATACCAGGTACCAATCGAAGTTAGACCAGACCGTCGTCAGGCTTTAGGACTTCGTTGGTTAACAACTTTCTCACGTAACAGAGGTGAGAAGACCATGGAAGAAAGACTTGCAAATGAAATCATGGATGCAGCTAACAACACAGGTGCATCTGTTAAGAGAAAAGAAGATATGATAAGATTGGTGATACTCATGAAGGTACTGCTACCATGGACTGGATGGAACAGGAGCAGGAAAGAGGTATCACAATTACATCAGCCGCTACTACATGCCACTGGACTTTGGAAGAGTTCACAAAACCAAAGAAAGGTGCTTTAGAGCATCGTATCAACATCATTGATACTCCTGGACACGTAGACTTTACTGTAGAGGTAGAGCGTTCCCTTCGTGTACTTGATGGTGCTGTCGGCGTATTCTGTGCAAAGGGTGGTGTTGAACCACAGTCAGAAAATGTATGGCGTCAGGCTGATACCTACAACGTACCTAGAATGGCTTTCATTAACAAGATGGACATCTTAGGTGCTAACTTCTACGGAGCTGTTGATCAGATTCGTACAAGATTAGGAAAAAATGCTATCTGTCTTCAGTTACCAATCGGTAAAGAGGACGATTTCAAAGGAATTATCGACTTATTCGAGATGAAGGCTTATATCTACAATGATGATAAAGGTGACGATATCACTGTAACAGATGATTTAGGTGATATGGCTGATGAAGCTGAACTTTATCATGCAGAATTAGTAGAGAAAGTCTGCGAGTTAGATGATGACTTAATGATGATGTACCTTGAGGGTGAGGAACCATCTGTTGAGGAGATGAAGAAAGTATTAAGAAAAGCTACATGTGAATGTACTGCTGTACCTGTTTGCTGTGGTTCTGCTTACAGAAACAAAGGTGTACAGAAGTTAATCGATGCAGTTATCGAGTACATGCCAGCTCCAACAGATATCCCAGCTATCAAAGGTGTTGACTTAGATGGTAATGAAGTAGAGAGACATTCTTCTGATGAAGAACCTTTCGCTGCATTAGCATTCAAGATCATGGCTGACCCATTCGTTGGTAAGCTTGCATTCTTCAGAGTTTACTCTGGTACAATGAACTCCGGTTCTTATGTATTAAATGCTACAAAAGATAAAAAAGAACGTGTTGGACGTATCTTACAGATGCATGCCAACAAACGTGCGGAATTAGATAAAGTTTACTCCGGAGATATCGCAGCTGCTGTAGGTTTCAAATTTACAACAACTGGTGATACAATCTGTGATGAACAGCATCCGGTAATCTTAGAGTCCATGGAATTCCCAGAACCAGTTATCGAGCTCGCTATCGAGCCTAAGACAAAAGCTGGACAGGGTAAAATGGGTGAGGCTCTTGCAAAACTTGCGGAAGAAGATCCTACATTCCGTGCTCACACAGATCAGGAAACTGGTCAGACAATCATTGCTGGTATGGGTGAGTTACATTTGGAAATCATCGTTGACCGTCTGCTTCGTGAATTCAAAGTAGAAGCTAACGTAGGTGCTCCACAGGTAGCTTACAAAGAGACATTTACAAAACCTGTAGATGTTGAGTACAAATATGCAAAACAGTCCGGTGGACGTGGTCAGTACGGACACTGTAAAGTTAAATTTGAGCCGATGGATCCAAACGGCGAAGAGACATTCAAATTCGAATCTACCGTTGTCGGTGGTGCTATTCCTAAGGAATACATCCCAGCAGTTGGTGAAGGTATCGAAGAAGCTGCTCAGGCAGGTATTCTTGGCGGATTCCCAGTTCTTGGTGTTCACGCTAACGTATACGATGGATCTTACCATGAGGTCGACTCTTCTGAAATGGCATTCCACATCGCTGGATCTATGGCATTCAAAGAGGCTATGGCAAAAGCTTCACCAGTATTACTTGAGCCTATCATGAAGGTAGAAGTTACAATGCCTGAAGAATACATGGGTGATGTAATCGGTGATATCAACTCCCGTCGTGGACGTATCGAGGGTATGGACGATATCGGTGGTGGTAAAATGGTTAAAGCATATGTACCACTTGCTGAGATGTTCGGTTACTCTACAGACTTACGTTCTAAGACACAGGGACGTGGTAACTACTCTATGTTCTTCGAGAAATATGAGCCAGTACCAAAATCTGTTCAGGAAAAAGTTCTTGCAGATAAATCCAAATAAATTCTGAAAAAAAGCATGGCTTATAACTGATTTCAGTTATTTCTGTGTAACAGAATCTAAAAACAATATTAAATCACAGAAATCCCTTAAAATAAGGGATTCTGTGATAAAAATAACTTGAAAAAGCTAAGATTATTTTATATAATCATAGATAGCCGAGTTATTAAATATAACAACTATAGCCAATATGGCATCAATTTAAGGAGGATATTCAAAATGGCAAAAGCTAAGTTTGAAAGAACAAAACCACATTGTAATATCGGTACCATTGGTCACGTAGATCATGGTAAAACAACTTTAACAGCAGCTATCACAAAAGTTTTATCTGAAAGAGTAGCTGGTAACGCAGCTGTAGATTTCGCTAACATCTAGCTGCTACTGACGGTGTTATGGCTCAGACAAAAGAGCACATCTTATTATCCCGTCAGGTAGGTGTACCTTACATCGTAGTATTCATGAACAAATGTGATATGGTTGACGATCCAGAATTATTAGAGTTAGTTGAGATGGAAATCACAGAACAGCTCGAAGAGTACGGATTCAATGACTGCCCAATCATCCAGGGATCTGCTTTAAAAGCTCTTGAAGATCCAATGGGACCTTGGGGAGACAAAATCATGGAATTAATGGATACAGTTGATTCCTATATTCCAGATCCACAGCGTGATACAGATAAACCATTCTTAATGCCAGTAGAGGACGTATTCACAATCACAGGTCGTGGTACAGTTGCTACAGGTAGAGTAGAGAGAGGAACACTTCACTTAAATGATCCACTTGAGATCTTAGGTGTTAAAGAAGATGTTCAGTCTACAGTTGTAACTGGTATCGAGATGTTCCGTAAACAGTTAGACGAGGCTATGGCTGGTGATAACATCGGTGCATTACTTCGTGGTGTTAACCGTGACCAGATCGTTCGTGGACAGGTTCTTGCTAAACCAGGTACTGTAACATGCCACAGAAAATTCACAGCTCAGGTTTACGTTTTAACAAAAGACGAAGGTGGACGTCATACTCCATTCTTCAACAACTATCGTCCACAGTTCTACTTCAGAACAACAGACG
>PPYE01343929.1_pt1 | contig 15705 bp, 11 predicted proteins | sample 1559881 | NCBI WGS metagenome assembly PPYE01 (sample SAMN08240022, study PRJNA423297) | Human gut metagenome, whole genome shotgun sequencing project. | reverse complement strand
CTTCTAACTCCCTAATTATCAAATCCTGTTGCGTTAATCTGCTGCAATTCGGCGGATATTCCAGAGATTTTCTATATTTTTTATCGGAGAATAGGGTTTCAGCTTTTGAGAGTTTTCATATTTGTTACCCCAAAGTTGCATAGAACCGTCAAAACGAGGTCCCCATGAACCATTCTCAAGTTCTGTATGATCTCCATTCCAGCCCATACCAAATTCGTTCTGAAATTCGGGCAAACGTAAGATAGTAGACCACTGTAAACCACCATTATACTCAATACCCAAACCCTTATTCTTTTTCCCGGTTTTAGTAGTAATCATGACAACTCCACTAGCAGCACGACTACCATAAAGAGCTGTTGCCGCAGCACCTTTCAAGATCGTCATGCTTTCCACATCATCCGGATTTACAGCATTTGCACCGTTACCAAAGTCATAGCCACTATTCAAACCATCCGTAGAATATACAGCAGAATTATTCAAAGGCACTCCATCTACTACATACAACGGTTGGTTGCTTCCAGACAAAGAACTAACACCACGAATAATTACAGAATTAGAAGCTCCCGGATCGGAAGAAGTATTAGAAATTTGTACACCCGCAATTTTGCCAGATAAACTAGACATAATATCAGAAGTACGTGTCTCTGTTATACGTTCACTATTTACAGAAGTTGCAGAATAGCCCAATGCCTTTTCTGAACGTTTGATCCCCATTGCCGTCACAACAACCTCATCAAGCACCTCTGCATCAGACTTTAACACCACTCGCAGATTAGGTTTGATAGCAACTTCTTGTGTTTGCATACCAACGAACGAAACACGCAAAGTCTTCGCAGAACTGTAAAATGCATAAACGACTGATAATCAAAACAAATTTATTTGTGCAAATCTACGATATTCAATAGAATATGCGCCAGGAGGCAATACAAATGAGTGTATAATTCTTTCAGCATACCAATTATCTACTTAAAGTGCCATATATAACTCTGATATATAATAGTTTAACTTGATGCTCTACTATATTGGTTATTACATCGGCGATCTACTTCCTCCTTTTTTGACTGCACTTTTGTCAATGAGAATTACAGATTGTGGAATGATAGCACAAATATGTAAACTGATAAAAATGGCATTCGGCTTTGTGTGTTTCGTTACTTTGATTGTAAACATTTCAGTTTGAACAGTACTTGTCATGATATATCTTCTTGTCACAAATCTACAACAAATATTTTATTATAATAATATTATAATTATCTTTGTGTAAAATGTAGTATATTATGGCAAAAAACAATCCTTTTATAACCAGTGGTTATGTTTCGGCAGAGTACTTTTGTGACCGTATAGCCGAAACCAATGCATTAACGCGCTATATAACTAATGGAAATAACGTGGCGTTGATCTCTCCCCGGCGTTTGGGGAAAACCGGTTTGATAGAACATTGCTTTCATCAAAAACAAGTGAAGGAGAAATACTACACGTTCTTAATTGATATATATGCAACAAAGAACCTTCAGGAGTTTGTATTTGAGTTTGGAAAAGGTATCCTGAATGGACTGAAACCACGCGGAAGAAAAACGTGGGAGCAGTTTCTCAACTGCTTATCCTCGCTTCGTACCGGTATCTCTTTTGATTTCAGCGGCAATCCTAGCTGGAATTTAGAGTTAGGAGATATAAAAACACCTGTAATAACTTTGGATGAGATATTCCATTATTTGGAGCAGGCCGATAAGCCCTGTCTAATTTCTATTGATGAGTTCCAGGTCATAGCCAAATATCCAGAGAATGACGTTGAGGCCACATTGCGTACATATATTCAACATTGTTCCAATGCAAAGTTTATATATGCCGGTTCACAACGGCACATGATGGGAGAGATATTCACAAGTCCTTCGCGTCCGTTTTATCAGAGTACGGCTGTCATGGCGTTATCTCCTATCGCCATAGGTGTTTATACAGAGTTTGTAAAAAAGCACTTTGCAGAAAATGGAAAAAGGATTACAGAAGAGGCCGTCCACAATATTTATCAACGTTTTGAAGGAATAACATGGTACATCCAGTTTTTGTTAAATTCACTGTATGCCATGACAACCGAAGGAGAGGAATGTACGGCGGACAAAGTTGATGTTGCCATTGATGATGTCCTGTCACAACTAAGTTTTACTTATTCCTCGTTGCTGTTTCAGCTACCTCCCAAACAGAAAGAAGTACTTATAGCTATATGTAAAGAGGGAAAAGCCCAAGAAGTCACCTCTTCCAAGTTCCTGCAAACCTATAAATTGACAGCCAGTTCTGTGCAAGGAGCTATAAAAGGATTGTTGGACAAAGATTTTGTGACTAATGAGTTAGGCATTTATAGCGTATATGATAAATTCTTCGAGATTTGGTTGAAAAAGCAGATGGGATGACGAACTGTCCTCAACGCTATTTGATTAATAATGAAGTAATTATCATATCCGGAGTGCAGCGTTGTGGAAAACCAGTATTAGTACAGCAGATACGGGAGCTGCAAGGTATTCAAGACATATCAATTATCTGAAGAGTTTATTATTCCCAATACGGCAGTATCCATAATATTGTGTAAATGAGAAAACTGGATTCATGTATATATCTTCCTATATCTGCATTCTGTTTTTAAATATAAGTATAAATTGGTTCATAATCAATCCCCAGTTATGAATTGGTTGCGTCCATTTCTTCTCAATCTCCATCAACGAGAGGTAAACCGTCTTTTTTACGGCATCATCCGCGAGAAATGATAGTTTGGACTTAGTGTGCTTCCTGATTTTCCCGTTCAGATTTTCAATAAGATTGTTTGTATAGATTATACTCCTGATTTCCAGAGGGAACTGGAAGAATACAGTCAGGTTGTCACAAATCTTCCTCCATGAAAATATGGCATACGGGTATTTTCCTCCCCATTTCCTTTCCAAATTATCAAGTTCCATGGCTGCAGCCTCCTTGTTGGGAGCATTATAGATATTCTTCATATCGGCTGTAAACTCTTTCTTATTTTTATAAACAGCATATTTACAAGAGTTTCTGATTTGATGTACCACGCATATTTGTGTGTAGGATTGAGGGAATACACTTCGTATGGCATCGGTAACCCCATTCAGGTTGTCCGTACAGGTGATGAGGATATCTTGTACGCCACGCGCTTTCAGGTCGGTCAGGACACCCATCCGGAAAGCGGAACTCTCGGTCTTGCCGCCCCACATACCCAAGACTTCTTTCAATCCGTTTTGTTTGAGCCCGACACACAGGTACACCGTCTTGTTGATAATCTTGCCGTTATTGCGTACCTTGAAGACGACACCGTTCATCCATACAATCAGATATATGGGGGCAAGAGGACGGTTCTGCCACTCCAATGCCGACAGGTTTACCTTGTTGGTTATAATGGATATGGCAAAAGTAGAGAGTTCTATTTCATAGATTTCTCGCATCTCTTCTTCGATATCAGAGACACTTATGCCTTTGGCATATAGAGAGATGACGAGCTTCTCAATAGACAAACCGAGGCTCTCGTGTTTGGGAACAACTATCGGTTCAAACTCTCCGTTACGGTTACGGGGGGACGGAGATGACGGATTTACCATGTTTGGTCTGGATTTTCTTAGGGTACTTACCGTTACGGGAATTGCCACTGTTGTTTCCACTTACGGAGTTCTTCTCATAGCCAAGATGAGCATCCATTTCTTCCTCAAGCATTTTCTCCAATACTTGTGCATGGAGTTGTTTGAGGAACTTGCTTACATCGGCTTCGGTCCTAAATTGGCTCAGAAATCCCTTGTTCAGAACTTCATCGGGCACTGCTTGATTCTTTACAGTCATTTTCTTTGGCATTTTACAAAGTTATAAATAAAAAAAAAATACGGAACTCTTATTAGAATCCCGTATTTCTCATTTACACAAAACTTTGGATAGTGCCGAAAAATAGTAATTTTGATTATTTTATTTGGGGCAAAGTCTTACTCCAGTCATTCTGTTCAACTCCGAATCCGGCAGTTATTTCAGCGCTCGGTATTGGAAATACTAAATCAGAAATCTTGTAGTCTGTAATTGCATAGCTGATACTTGGAGCTTTGTAAGCATAGACCTCAGCTTTTTCATCCCAACGTCTTAAATCCCAAAGACGCATGCCCTCTTGGAATAGTTCACGAGCACGTTCTTCTTTTATGAACGACATTAATTCATTTGCAGTAGTAGGAAGATCCGCTACAGATGTGATAGCTGCATTACGTTTTGCTACAGTTAGTAAGGCCTTTTGGGCATTGGCTACCGTTCCATTTGTGCTTTTCAAGTTAGCCTCTGCAATTATCAGGAACATTTCAGGAGCATTGACTATATAGCTTGTACCATAGGCGGAATTACCTGAATCAAAATGAGCAAACTTTCCTCCATTGAACGTTGGGTTTTCTGGTGTTGATTTTTCACCCTCAGCAAAAATTGTAGTGCGGCAATCGTCCTTTCCATAAAGAGAAAGTAACTTGGGGCTTGGGCTATAATTGTAAGTAGACCACAAAGTTCCACTTGAATTTGCCGACCAATTTTGCGTAGCGGAGATGGCTAAAGCAAACATACTTTCTGAATTGGATGTACCATTGTTATATAATGCTTTATAGCTGGAACCATAAGTTAAGGTCGTAATCTTTGCTTCTTCCAAAGCCTTTTGTGCGTTATCTATTGCATTATCCCAATCTTCTAGATAAAGATAAGTACGCGCTAATAATCCATAAGTAGCTGCTTGGTTAAGATATACCAAAGACTTTCTGTCGCCACCGGCTGCAGTAAAATGCGTAAGCGCATTTTTAAAGTCGTCAACGATAGCTGTATAACTTTCTCCGATGGTAGAACGGCTCACTTTTGAAAATGCCTCAATCGGCTTCTCAATAACAACAATACCTTTTTCTGAAGAGAAATCCGTACCGTTTACTTTTACTTGATGTGCATAGATATTTGTCAATAGCAATTGTGCATATCCACGTAGCGCATAAGCCTCTGCCATATACAGATCTAACGCTTCCTTGTCTGCATCATTGCTGTTTTCGTAAAGAGCTTTAGAAGCTTGAATGATACGTACAGAATTATCTACGACTTTGTATCCATAGTCCCAAATATACTCCAGATACAAGTCGGTATCCGTAAAAGTATATGTATAAATATCATCAAAATGTCCTGTTAAAGTGTTCCAATATGCGATATCTGTTGGTATATCACCAATATTGATAGCATAATTCCCTGCAAAGTATTGGCGAAACAATTGATAGTAAGTTCCATTCAGTGCAGTTTTTATATTGTTTACAGAGTTTAGCCCTGTTTCGACATCTACACCTTTGTAATAGTCAGTCTCAAGGAAGCTTTCTCCACAACTGGAAGTTCCTCCGACTAAGGTAATTACCGTAAATATTTTCAATATTTGTTTTCTCATTTTCTTTCATTCTTAAGTTTGTAACTAATCATTTCTTAGAAAGTAACCTGAATTCCTCCCGTAAAAGTACGTGTAGCAGGATATTGCCATGCAATTACTCCACTGGCATAAGTTTCTGGTGTATAACCTACGAAATCACTAGCAGTAAATGTATATAGATTGTCTACTGTAATATATGCGCGAACTTTTTGCATGAATGCTTTAGTAACCCATTTGCTTGGCAGTGTATATCCCAATGTCAGATTACTGATGCGAAGATAGTTGCCACTGTATACAAAACGTGAAGAAGTTTTTGTTGCATTGTAGGGGTCACCATAAATATATTGCGGATGTTTGGCACCCTTATTATCTTCTGTCCATGAATTATATACTATTTCTTTAAGTGGTGTACGGTTGCTCATACCAAAACCAGTGAAAGATGCTCCAGAATCATAGACTTTTCCACCTAGACGATAATTAAAAGCTAGGTTGAGATCAATACCTTTCCAATTCAAGTTTGTCCCGAATCCTCCAAAGACTTTAGGCTCAGCAGAGCCTACATAACGTTTTGCCGCATCGTTATAGGAAGAAGTTGTCTCATTTCCTTCCTTATTGAGATACCACAAAGGCTTGCCGGTTTCATGATCTACTCCTGCATATTCTTTCATATAGAACTGGCGATAGGGGTGCCCTTCTTCGATAATGGAATAATCGGTAGGCTCAATGGGATCAGCAGTAGCGAGTTTTATTACCCGATTTTGATTCCACGTAAGATTGGCATATACATTCCAGTTCCAATCTTTGTTTTGAATAATCGAACTATTTATTCCGAATTCTATACCACGATTACGTATGACACAGATGTTTTTGTAGGTGTTTTCCATTCCGGTAGTCATAGACAAAGGAACTTCATAAAGGGCATCCTCTGTCTTTTCATTGTAATAATCAAATGTAAAGTGAATACGTTTGATTATAGAAAGGTCAAAGCCTACGTCAAACTTTTTAGAAACCTCCCACGTCAGATCCGGATTGGAAATAGATGTAGGGACCATACCTGGAGCACTGTTATAATTAGAACCGGATTCGTAGAAGCCGCGAGCCGCATACCATTCAATGTCCTGATTACCAACCGTACCATAAGATGCTCTCAATGTCGCATTCGTGATGATTGTATTATCTTTCAAGAAATTTTCTTGAGAAAGGCGCCACTTTGCTCCAACAGACCAAAAATTACCCCAGCGATGATTAGCGCCAAATACGGAAGATCCGTCACGACGGAAAGAGCCAGAAACATAATACTTGTCATCATAAGAGTAGTGCCCATCGAAGAAATAAGATGCCAAACGAGCCTCTTTCTTATAATATTCCGAATCATTCCAAGAACCAGCTGTTGTTAAATCACGCATACCGGAATCTGCGAATGGAAAGTCATAACCTGAATAATATTCATAGAAATAGCTTTTTCGCTGCATTTCTTGTCCCACCAAAAGGTTTATGTTGTGTTTTGAATTGAACGTATAGTTCCAACCTAAAACATTATTCCAAGTGATAACTGTATTTCTTGAATTATATTGTTGGCCCAATCCATTGTAGTTAATACCCTGGGGATTATAGATAGCGCTCCAATAATTGTATTCACGCAGGTCTATGATATTGGCTCCAAAAGTCGTTTTTGCATAAATTCCTTTACCGAAGTCTATCTGCAAGTATGGATTGAGGTTGATCGTCTGGTTATTTACTTGATTGATTTCTCCTTTTTCTTCATCGTAAAGAGCCAGCGGATTGTATAGATTTACATTGGCATAAGTGCCGTCCTCATTATAGAAAGGATAAAAAGGTTTCATGCTTGAAACAGCAGCAGTAAGTGCGCTGGACATTGAACCGGCGGTAGATTGGGAAAAACCATTCTGTGTAGAATAGCTATAAGACATATTGGCTCCAAACGTAAATACGCTGAATTTACTGTCTACATTCAAGCGACCGGAGAAACGCTCCATATCGCTACCAATGATCAAACCTTCAGAATTCAAATATCCCAAACTAGCATAATATCCGGTTTTTCCTGCACGCCCTTGCAGATTCAGGTTGTAATCTTGATAATAACCTTTACGAGTAATTGCATCCATCCAGTCATAAGAAGAAACGCCGTCCCAGCCATAGCTCTTAGAGAGTTTCGCTACTGCATCCTCGTATGTACCTCCATATCGTGCTACATCTCCTTTGGCAAAAAGATCCATTGACTCAGAGGCATTGGCATAATCCATATTATTATTAGCCATTGAAACAAAACCCTGTTTAATATCTAAGTTGATATTAAATTTGCCTTGCGCACCCTTTTTTGTTGTAATCACGATAACTCCATTGGCTGCACGTGAACCGTAAATAGCTGTTGCGGCCGCATCTTTGAGGACAGTAATGCTTTCAATGTCAATAGGATTGATAGCGGCCATCGGGTCCAAAAACTTGTTTGATGTGGCACTCATGCCTTCAGAATCAGAATTAACCGGCATGCCATCTATCACATAAAGCGGTGATGTACCTGAGTTCATAGATCCACGTCCGCGTACATAGACTGCACCATAAGCACCGGGCATACTGGTTGAGTTGTTCATTTGAAGTCCTGGAATCGATCCTTCTAAAGATTTCACGAAGTTTGGGTCTGTTTTTTTCGCAATTACGTCTTGTCCAACAACTGTGGCTGCACCGGTAAAGGACGCTTTACGTTGTACGCCATAGCCTGTTACTACAACTTCGTCAAGCATTTCAGCATCAGGTCTCAATGTTACTTTTACATTAGGTTTGATAGCAACTTCCTGTGTCTGCATCCCAACGAACGAAACACGCAAAGTTTTCGCAGAACTGCAAAAACCGTAAATGATTATATATGAACTGTTTATAATAAAGCAATAAATCTGCTACATTCAATAAAAACATTAATAGCAAGTACTTTACCGCATATTGAAAATGCCATTAACTTACTAATGTGCTACCAATATAGATGTTACACTCTTGTTTTCTAGTGCGTTATACTTAAGAATAATGCTTATTTCATACTATTATCATGTACTTATGGTTTCCTTTAGTTTTTTTTGTAAACAAAAGTGCATTAATAACAGATGTTAGCAAAGGGGAAATAGAAAGAACGTATCCAAAGAGAAACGGAACTATTATGTCAAAATAAAGTAATGCATAAAGTTTCTAATTTAAGGAAAATAGCAGGCCAATGGCCTGCTAATATATAAAATGAAGAGAGATGCCTATCAACAGTGGGCATCTCTCTTTGATATTACCAAAAGTAGTAATTATATTTTTGTATTGTTATTACTCTACTTCTTTGGCTCTTTTTACATATTAATCTATAAATAGTCTATTTTATTTCAATCGCTGTGTTATAATCACTTTCACGATTCGGAATAATCCACTTCCAGAAAGTTTCATCATAATTACCTGCTTTATCGAAACCATAAGTTCCACTAATGAACTGGCTGTAATTACCCCCTTCTGCAATAGATGGACGGACAACAGGATCACCCCAACGTTTACAATCATACCAACTGAATCCTTCGCCCCATAATTCTAAACGACGATACTTTTTGATTTCTTTCAATAAATCTTCTCCGGTAGCAGTACAAGTATATTGTGGATCACGTCCACTAGTGAGATTCAACTCTTTCAAGCTATTCTGTGCATCAGTCGGATCTGCACTCAGATGATAGTTAGCTTCCGCTTCAATTAACAACATTTCAGATGCTCTGAAAATTGGTTGGCAGCCAACGGCAGGTTGGGCTGTAGCCTGAAACTTTAAACTCGCATAAGCATAGGATTGATCTGCAGCTGCTGCAACAACTCCTTTAGTGTATTGGTTCGCTTTCGCCTTAGCTGTTTTATCTGTAAAAAAGTTTATATCATCATCATCTGTGTAGATAACTTCTTCAAAGGTTTTACCAGCAGGTAGAAATGCAGATTCTGTAAGGAACAGCCCTTTGCGGATATCTGTATCTGGAAATGATTCTACTAATGCACGATTAATGCACACATTAATTCCTTGCTGAGCGTAATAACCGTTACAAGCCATGAAAAGCTGCCAGCCAAAATACCAAATAGTTTCAGAGGCGTCATTGTATACGCCCCAAATCCATTCATTGTTAGGTTCACAAAAACCACTGCGATAGGAATTTACATCCATTAACGCAAAACCTTCACGGGCTAAAGAAGCATGTGTTTTTGCAGTAGCATAATCTTCACGTGTTAAGGCTGCACGCGCATAAATGGCATGAGCTACCGGTGCATCCGGAAAACTAATAGTAGAAGTAGCTTCTGCATATACATCATTGCGGGTCAATCCTGAAGCGTCATACAGTCTGATAGCCTCATCAAGATCATCATATATTTGTTCATAAGTTTTTGCTAATGTGGATAAAGCCATATCTGTTTCCCCGCCGGCTTCTGATACTTCCTTTGTACGCAGTACTATGCCGTCAGTTGCACCATTATTACTACGCGCCCAAGGTAGACAATAGAACTCTGATAAACGGAAGAAAGAATAAGCCCGGAATGTCAAAGCTTCAGCCTTTAAAAAATCTTTCATTTCCTGTGTACCTTCAGCCTTATCAATGCGATCGATCACTGCATTGGCATTTCCAATAATCAAATAATAATAATACCAAGGATAAGAATCATAGATAGAACTGCTATTCTGTGTTTGGCTCGATTCGTTATTCATAATCGGTGACCATCCCGGAGACATATAGGGGAAGTTCAAATCCTGTCCTGCATATTCTCCATACAGTACTTTCATTGTTCCTTCACCGTTGAACATCTGTCCGTAATAGCCATGCTGTTGAACCATTGTCCGGCAAATACCGTTGATAACAAGTTTGGCATTATCCGTTGTAGAGAAAATAGCATCTCCTTCTGCTGTCTGTGTAGAGTCAGTCTTAAGCCAGCTGTCCGAACAAGAAGTAAGCCCCATGAGACAGCCGAGGCCGAATATCATAGCTTTTTTGAATGTATATTTCATAATTGGTTTCATTTTAGAAGTTTAAATTAAGTCCGAGCGTAAAGACACGCGCTGCAACGAACGTGTTATCTTGAGAACCGCTGAAGCTATATTGAGGATTCATACCTTTACGTGCAGTGAAAGTAGCTGCATTCTCTATTGAACCGTAAATGTTCAAACCGCTTAATCCCCATTTATTAACCATTCTTTTAGGGAATGAATAGTTCAGATTGATGTTCTTGATGACAAAATAAGAAGCATCTGTCAACCAGCGTGAGCTTGCGCCGTAGGAAGTGGAAGCCAAACCGGAGAGGTCGAACTGAGGAGTACCGTTAGGATCCAGACGGTTAGGAGAGTCAGCCGTCATACCTTCCGGAGCAACTTTCCATCCATTTAACACATCTTTGTGCAAAGCACTTGGTCCGTTTGTCGTAGTATACATCAAACCTTGGTAGTTATAATCGTATACTTTTCCACCTAATGAATATGTGCAGAGAACAGAAAGTGTAAGGTCTTTCCAAGTCAAAGCTGTATTGATACTTCCGTATACATCAGGCAATGCACTTCCTTGCCAGTCTTTTTCTGCATACGAGGTGTTGTACACATAGTTCTTATCATTGATAGTAACATAATCTCCTCTTGCTTTTAATGCATTGACTGTACCTTCACTCAATTGTGAATTCGCATTATAAAGAGCGCGTCCTGTCATTTGATCCACACCGGCATAAGTATAGGTATAGAATTCATAAATACTATGTCCTTCACTGTAATTTTGTGTACCATGCAGAATATCCTTACCACCAGGCAATTTAGTGATTTCGTTGTGAATAGTAGTCAAATTCAAACCGATGTTCCATTTCCAGTCTTTAGTCCGGATAGCATCTACATCCATAGCAACCTCAAGACCTGTATTGCGCACACTACCTATGTTTGCAAAATATTGCGACATACCGGTTGGCGTTTCATCAGAAGTTGCATACCAATCTGTTGCACCCGCAGAAAGTGGATTGTAAACAGTGAAAAGTAAGTCTTTAGATGTTTTGTTAAAGAAATCCAAAGAGAAGTTGAAACGGTTGAACAAACGGCCTTCCAATGCAATATCCAATGAGCCGGAAGTCTCCCATTTCAAATTCTTATTGGGGATTTGGATTTTATAGAATGCACCGATACCTGCATTAACATCCGAATAGAAAAGTTCTTTATAGGCATAATAGTCAGCTCCGGCATCATTACCCACTTCACCATAAGAAACGCGGAATTTCAGGTTATCAATCCATGTAAGATCTTTCATAAATTTCTCTTGAGAGATTATCCAGCTTGCTCCCAATGACCAGAAATTACCCCATGGTTCATAGAAACGTGAGGAACCGTCGCGGCGGAATGAAGCGTCCATGAAATATCTCTCGGCAAAGTTATAACGTGCACGAGAAAGGTAACTTTCTGTTGTATATTCCTGCGTATAACCATCGATGCTTGTCATTTTAGCAAAGTTGCTCATTTCGATGTTGTCGCTGACTTTCATCTGCTCTTTCATCATAAAGTCATAGTTATAGGAATGTTTGAAAGATTCATGTGCTAATAAGACATCAATATGATGCTTGTCGAAATCATGTCCCCAAGTCAGTTCTTGTGTAAAGCGATACTCGCGAGTACGGGCATGCATCTTGGAAAGACGTCCGTTATTAGCAGCACCATCACCACAATAAGGATTGTTAAAACTTTTTTCTGTGTTATTTACATTATAGAGGTCTCCTCTCACTGTTGCTGCAAAATCTTTCAGGAAAGAAATCGTACCATACACCTGGCCTGATACAGCATTGCGTTCCTTGCGGTTGACATCATTCTGGATTTCATAGATGATATTGCGTCCGCTTAAGTATCTATAATTATTTATATCATACGAATTGCCATTCTCGTCAGTGGCAATACTTCCGTCTTCATTATGCATCATATAAGGATAAACGGGAGCCATTTGTCCTGCAGTATAGAATGGATTTGCATAATATTGGTCATAAGCAGTAGCCTGATAGTTAGAGCCGGACATGGTTCCACTCAAGCTTACGCCTGTCTTAAACCAGGAAGTCGGCTGATAATTTGCTTTCAAACGTGCGGTAAAGCGGTCATAATCGGAACCTATGATATAACCCTTCTCATTCAGATAACCAAAAGAAGAGAAAACATCATATTTATCACCCATAGCATCTGCACTGGCAGTATATTCTTGGCGATAGCCTGTACGTTCCAATGCATCCAACCAGTCCAAGTCATTATAGCCCGGTTTTACCTTTGCCACAAGTTTGCCATTTTCATCGAACATATCAGCACCGCTCTTATCAAAGATAGGAGATTTAACAACACTGTTAACATTCTTAGAGGCTTCAAATGCCTGCTCTGCAGGCATTCCTGCATTTTTCTGATAATAACTTTGCATACCAGAACGCATTGCCTCCATCCATTGGTTTACTCCCAGTTTCTCATATTCAGGAATACCACGAGTGTACATACCTTGTTTTACACCTATTCTAAAATTCAGCTTATGGCTCTTACCTTTCTTGGTAGTAATCATAATAACGCCATTAGCCGCTTTATTTCCATAAAGAGCAGCAGACGACGCATCTTTCAAAACAGAAATAGATTCTATATCCTGAGGATTAATATCATTTAAACTTCCACCATAAGGAGAACCGTCCACAACAATTAACGGAGCGTTTGTCCCATTAACAGAACCAAATCCACGAATACGAATTTCAGATTTGTCACTACCCGGCTCACCGTAAGAGTTGTTCACCTGAATACCGGGAGCGGCACCTTCCAAGGTTCCCGTCACCTCTGTAACAGGACGCATTTCTAATTTTTTGGAATCAATAGAAGCCACAGCACCTGTAATAGATTGTCGGCTCGCTGTACCATAAGCAACAACTACAACCTCATCAAGCATCTCACTATCAGACTTTAACGTAACTTGTACGCGTGGCTTGATAGCAACCTCTTGCGTCTGCATACCAATATACGAAATCTGCAAAGTTTTCGCAGAACTCACTCAGATGCAAATAATTTAAAATAAACAATTTACAATCGGTAATAAAGTATTTGTTCAGAATAAAGGTATCGATAGATATTGTTTTAGTCGTATCTGATAATATAACTATATTACTAAAATGCTACTTATAGCTTGTAATTTCCATTGATAATTAGTGTTTTACATAAATGGTTGCTGAAAAACAATCACATTATAAGTATACTCATCACTTTTTTGAAATATTTTTGTAAGTAAAAAGCATTGAGACTCATGAAGTCTCTCTTTTATAATTGAATCCAAACGGACTTCTTCTATTAGTTCAAAAACGAAAAACATCTGTCATGCTATCACATTGCAGGGCCTATAAATCTGATTATAAATACATTAAAGCGTGATAGATAGACGCGGTAGATAAATATCTTTACAAATATCTATCACGCTGTGTATCGTGTGACTAAACAGATACAGTATCTTATTTTATTTACAAAATAAGATAAAGTATTAGTTCACAGTAATGAACAGTTTGTTTTAATATGGGAAGCTCATCGTTTCGACCGATGAAACTATTGGTTTCAATGCTACATATCCACCTTTTTCCCAGCGATAGTGGTTGCTTACTTCATTTTCTCCAAATCATGAATAATAGTCATATCCATTACATTGGTATATACCTGCGTAGTCTTTACGCTTTTGTGTCCGAGTAGTTTTTGCACTGTAGTAATATTTATACCATTATATATGAGTAAAGTAGCATTGGTATGGCGTGCGGTATGAAAGGATATCCTTTTTGACAATCCTGCCAATCTTGTGATAATTATCAAATCCTTATTGACATTTGAGTTATCTCTTAAATGAAAAAAATCTTCCAAATTATCTCGATATTTATTAAGAATCGCAATTCCTTTTCCTGAGAAGAGCAGATAAAGAGGAAGGCGCACTTCCGTTCCTGTCTTCACAGACTTGTATATAAGCCATGTTTCCTGATTGATATCTACGAAATTTTCAGAAGACAAATTAATAAAATCGGAATATCTCATTCCAGCATAACAACAGAACAAGAAAGCATCCAAGGACTTTTGTAACTTGACATATCTGCCTGATAAAATCAGATTTTCCAGTCTTTCCAACTCTTCCGGCACCAAATGGGTGTGTTTGTTTTCTATTGTTTTTATTTTATACTTTCTAAAAGCATACTTCTGTATTTCAATATATTCTTTGTTTATAGCTATATTTACATGCCGTTTCAGATGTTTCATGTGTTTGGCAATAGTGTTGGTATGATACCCTTTCAATTGTAGGAAGTATTCGAAAGACGAAATTAACTCAAATGTCAAATCTGAAAATGTTATGTTCTTTTTGAATTCTTGCAACAGCATAAGTGTAGAAAGATGATTGCGTTTAGTACTATCTTTCAAAGATGAGTTCATAACCTCTTGCCTGAAAAAGGATATAAACGAAGAGTTATTTTCCTGTGTAGTTAAGGCGTTTTTTAATAGCTCTAGAGAGATTCGCTTACCTTGCTGCCATAATTCCAGTTCCTTTTTTTCTATTGTTGCAACAAATTCATAAATCAACCTGTTCAGAGCGTCTGCATTAGGATGATTTTTAACAATCAACTTTTTGTTATCCCACTGTTCCGGTTTCAAATAGACCTTGGTTGAAAAATACTTTTTCTTTCTGCCTAAATAAGCTTCGACTTGTACTAATGCCATTCCTTTTTTATTCAGGCATTTCTTTCTGTTGTACACAAGATTGTAAATAATTTTATTCATTTCAAACTGTTTAAATTAATACTATAAACAAATAAGACAATATTCTGTGCAAAACCAGAGTTGAACAAGGATTAATATCTGTGAAAAGTCGCATTTCTTTTTTTGTAATCTAGCTTTAGAGGCTGCAAAAAAGACACAAGATGTCTTTGATTATTCTGTAAAACCGCATCAATACCGGCGATTTTTTAACCATTTTGTTTTAAAATACATGTATTCAGATTAATAATTAGCTAAAACAGCAGAAACATAGTGATAGCGAATAATACTATTTTGAGCTTCTTTAATTATACAAAAACTGTTATTCAGCATAAAATCGCTATTTTCATTAACAGATTGATAGATTTACAAGGTTTTTTCAATAAAATAGTTGCCCGTTTCATATTTATTAATATATTTGCATTTTGTTAGAGTAAAGAAACAATTAATGTAAAGAGGAGTTCTATAAATTAAAATATTGTAGTACAGTTGTTTATATGGTTCCAAGAGCGTAAATTTGCAGAAAATA
>PPYE01454185.1_pt1 | contig 15711 bp, 13 predicted proteins | sample 1559881 | NCBI WGS metagenome assembly PPYE01 (sample SAMN08240022, study PRJNA423297) | Human gut metagenome, whole genome shotgun sequencing project. | reverse complement strand
ACCCCACAAGGGACGCTGTCCCTTGACCCTGCAAGGGGCAATTGCCCCTTGACCCCTTTTCGCGATTGAGTTGGTCGCGTTTTCATGCTCCTTCCGCGTGCAGCTTTTTGGTGCTTCGCCTAAGCCCTTGTTTGCTCCTCAAACTTTCCGTGAAGAACCTAAATTATTGCTCATTGTAGAAATCAAGGTCGTAGTGGATGACGCACCGATAACGCGGGTCAAGCGCTTTGGCGGCGCGCGAAAGCTGCTCCGTCAGCGGCGCGGTGTCCTTGCACTCCGGCGGCACGGCGACGTCAAACACCAGATTCACCACGTTTTCCCCCGGCACCATCCGCAGGTCGTGGATGTGCGTACCGGGGTACTGCTGGCTCAGAATGTGGTTAAAATGCGCCGTAATGCTGTCAAAAATCGGGTCGCCGACGACAATTGGGTCAATGTGGATGCAAATCGGAATGTGCAGCGCACGGCTGATGTCGCTCTCCGCGCGGTCGATAACCTCGTGAATCGCGACGAGATTCGCGTCGGCGGGTACTTCCGCGTGAATCGACGCGACGCAGCGCCCCGGCCCGTAGTCGTGAATCATCAGGTCGTGCGTGCCGAGAATCTCATCATACTGATTCAGCATCGCGATAATCTGCCGCCCAAGCTCCGGGTTCGTTTTTGCGCCCATCAGCGTATCCATCTGATCGCGCACGACCTCAAAGCCCGTTTTGAGGACGAGCAGCGCAACGATGATGCTCATCACGCCATCGACCGGAAACGCCGTGAACTGCCCGATGACCATCGAAAGCGCGACGGCGGAGGTTGCCAGCACGTCGGAGAGGGAATCGCGGGAGGCGGCTTTGAGCGAATCCGCGTCAATCAGCCTGCCTACATCGCGATAGAAGAAGAACAGCGCGCCCTTAACGGCGATAGAGAAGAGCAGAATCAGGAACGGCACCCAAGCAAAGTGCATGGCTTGCGGGGTGATGATGCCGCTGACGCCGCTTTTGAGCAGCTCAAGCCCCATGACGAGAATCAGCGCGCCGACGCCAAGCGCGCCGAGGTACTCGATGCGCCCGTGCCCGAAGGGATGCTCACGGTCAATGGGCTTTTGGGCAACGCGGACGCTGATGAGCGACACAATGCTGCCTGCCGCGTCGGACAGGTTGTTGACCGCGTCCGCCGTGACTGCCAGCGAGCCGGTCAGCGTGCCGATAATGACTTTCGTCAGCGAAAGCAGGATGTTCGTCCCGATGCCAACAGCGGACGCGAACGTCCCCAACCGCTTGCGGACGGGCTGGTCGGACGGGCTTTCGCCGGGGCGAATCAGGCGCTGGGCAAGGCGCATCATGACATCCCTCCAAATTGGCGGATGGCAGCGTCAAGCAGCGCATCCCGCGCGTTCGGCAAGCGCTCCGCCATTACTTCATCGAGAAGATATGCCAGCGCCTGCCCGACAATGTGTCCTTTGGGCAGACCCGCCGCCATTAAATCGCGCCCGGATACCGCCAGCGATTTCAGCGTGAAGCAGGGCGACGTTGCCATCAGCGCATCCAGCGCGGCGACAACTGTGCGGTACTCCGCCTTGATTTCCTCCGGCGAAATCGTGCCCTTGCCCAGCTGGTCGGCGCGCTGGAGCAGCAGCAGCTCGCGCAGGGCTTCTTCGCCAAGCTGATTCAGGCGGCGGCGCAGCAGCTTTGGGTCGGGCGAAACGGACAGGGAGTGGCTGCGCACCAGCAGCGTCACGCGCTCGCGGGTCGCGTTGTCCACACGCAGGGAGGAAAGCACCTCGTCCGCAATCTCGGCGGAACGCTCCGCGTGCCCGTGCATATGCCCGATGCCCGCCTCATCCAGCGTGAAGCAGTCCGGCTTGCCGCTGTCATGCAGCAGAATCGCCAGCCGCAGCGTCTCCGTCGGCGGAATATGGGGCAGCGCGCGCAGTGTGTGCTCCCACACATCGTAGCGGTGGTGCGGATTATGCTGGTCGAAGCCGTGCATTGCGCGCAGCTGGGGAAGCAGGACGAACACCACGTCCGGATACGCGCGCAGGATGTCCGCCGCGCCCTGCCCGCACAGCAGCTTCGCCAATTCAACGCGGATGCGCTCGGCAGCGACGTCCGTCAGCGTATGGCGCAGGTCGTGCGCCGCCTGACTGGTGGCGTCATCAATCCGGAAACCGTACACGGACGCGAACCGCAGCGCGCGCAGAATCCGCAGCGCATCCTCGGTGAAGCGCGTTTTGGGGTCGCCGACGGCGCGGATAATGCCCGCGCGCAAATCCTCCTGCCCGTGAAAGGCGTCCACCAGCCCGGTTTGCGGATTCCATGCCATGGCGTTGACGGTGAAATCGCGCCGGGCAAGGTCGTCCACCACATTAGAGACAAACGACACGTTGTCCGGGTGGCGATGGTCAGTGTAGCCGCCATCGACGCGGAAGGTCGTCACTTCATAGGGAATGCGGTCGCGCAGGACGGTCAGCGTGCCGTGCTTCAGGCCGGTTTCGATGACGCGGCAGTCGGCAAAAACAGCCTGCATCTGCTCCGGGCGCGCGCTGGTGCAAATATCCCAGTCATGCGGGAACAGGCCAAGCAGACTGTCACGTACGCATCCGCCGACAACGTAGGCGTCAAAGCCGTTTTCCATCAGCCTGCGCAGGATAAAATCCGCTCCAGCAGGGATTGTCAGCAAAAAAATCCTCCTCCTTTTGGGAACAACTCTATTATAATCGAAGAAACAGCGGTATGCAAGGGATTTATGTTTGATAATTGGTGCAATGTGCACAAAAATCGGATAAAAATTTCTATACCGAGGAAGCGGAAAAAGAAGCTGGAAAGTTCGTGCAACCTCTTGATTTTCCGATGGGTTTCGTGGTACAATAACAGACGGTTAGCAACTGGTCGCACTGGTGGGCGGCTGCATGGGCTTCTTCTTCTAAACATAAGCCTGTGTTCCACCAGCGCACCGATACGTCTTCTGACATGATTACGCTTTCTCTTCGCAGCCTTCCAAATTGCGAAGGGACGGCGTTGCTTTGCGCTTGCATCACCAAGCGCAGGCACAGCAAGGGTGGCGGACGGCACTGACAGCTCCGGGGTGGGTTGCCTCTGAGAGGTTGGTGGACGAACCGCGTCTTTGATGGCGGACGGACAGTTCGTCATAAAATTACGGAGGTGCATTTAACACATGGCACGCATTGCAGGTGTGGACCTGCCCAGAGAAAAGCGCGTTGAGATCGGCCTGACCTACATCTACGGTATTGGCCTGACGACCTCTCAGAAGATGCTTGCGGAAGTCGGCATTAACCCCGACACCCGCGTCAAGGATCTCTCCGAAAACGACATCAGCAAGCTGCGCGACTACATCGAGCACCACCTGAAGGTGGAAGGCGATCTGCGCCGCGAAGTCTCCCTGAACATCAAGCGTCTGGTGGAAATCGGCTGCTATCGCGGTGTGCGTCATCGCCGTGGTCTGCCCGTTCGCGGTCAGAACACCAAGCAGAACGCGCGTACCCGCAAGGGCCCGAAGAAGACCATCGCTGGCAAGAAGAAGGCTACCAAGTAATTCACAGGAATTACGCGGTGAGAGCCGTTTCGTGAAATAACGGAGGGAAAAACAATGGCACCCAAGCAGCAGAGCAAGCTCAAGAAGGTCGTGCGCAAGCGCAAGGAGCGCAAGCTCGTCGAGCGCGGTGCGGCGCACATCAGCTCTTCTTTCAATAACACCATCGTCACCATCACCGATACGCAGGGCAACGCCCTGTCCTGGGCCTCCTCCGGCGGCCTGGGCTTCCGCGGCAGCAAGAAGTCTACTCCTTTTGCTGCACAGACCGCCGCTGAGACCGCTGCCAAGGCCGCAATGGAATATGGCCTGAAGACGGTTGAAGTGTATGTCAAGGGTCCGGGTTCTGGCCGTGAAGCCGCTATCCGCTCCCTGCAGGCCGCTGGTCTGGACGTGAGCATGATTAAGGACGTGACGCCGATTCCGCATAACGGCTGCCGTCCGCCCAAGCGCCGTCGCGTGTAAGCAAACGAAGGAGGACTGTAAAACATGGCTATCAATAAGCAGCCCGTCGCCCGGAAGTGCCGTGCACTCGGCGTCAGCCCGGCGGAAATGGGTTATGGCAAAAAGCAATCTAAGCGCAATCCCGGCGGCACCCGTCGTAAGAAGGTTTCTGAATACGGCGCGCAGCTGAAGGAAAAGCAGAAGGTTAAGTTCGTCTACGGTGTGCTGGAAAAGCAGTTCCACAAGTACTACCTGAAGGCGAGCAACATGAAGGGCATCACCGGCGACAACATGCTCCAGCTGCTCGAACTGCGCCTGGACAACGTTGTGTACCGTCTGGGTCTGGGCAAGACCCGCCGTGCCGCCCGTCAGATCGTTGTGCATGGTCACATCCGCGTCAACGGCCAGAAGGTGGACATTCCGTCCTACTCCGTGAAGGTTGGCGACGTGATCACCCTGCGCCAGAAGAGCACCGAGTCCGAGCTCTTCAAGCCGCTGCGCGAAGGCACCAGCGTCGTCACCCCCAAGTGGCTGACCTTTGATGCCCCCAACCTGACCGGCAAAGTCGTTGCGCTGCCGACCCGTGAGGACGTCAGCCTCGAAGCCGAAATGAGCATGATCGTCGAATTCTACTCCCGTTAAGGAAGGGAAACGGGATGCGGATGACGGGATGCATGAAGCTCGCTTTCGCATTCCTCCCTTCGTCACTCCGAACCTGAGCAAGGAGGGTAAAAATAATGGCCGTAGAAATCGCAAAAGTCGAATGCGTCGAAGTCGGGGACAATGGCAAGTACGGACGCTTTGTGGTCGAACCGCTCGAACGCGGGTTTGGTCACACGCTGGGCAACAGCCTGCGCCGTGTCCTGCTATCCTCTCTGCCCGGAGCGGCGGCGTCTGCTGTTCACATCGAAGGTGTGCAGCATGAATTTTCCACCATTCCCGGCGTGAAAGAGGATGTCACCGAAATCATCCTGAACCTGAAGGGCTTGGCTGTCAAAATGTACAGCGACGGCCCGAAGTCTGTAATCGTGGACAAAATGGGCCCGTGCGAACTGACCGCGGCGGATATCAAGGTTGATGATGAAATTGAAATCATCAACCCCGATATGCACATCGCAACGCTCAACGAGGACGCGCATCTTCAGATGACGCTCCGCCTTGAACGCGGCGTGGGCTACGTCAGCGCAGACAAGAACAAGGCCCGCAATGCCGGCTCGATGCCCATCGGCGATATCGCCATGGACAGCATCTTCACCCCCATCGTGAAGGTCAACTACACGGTGGAGGACAAGCGCGTCGGCCAGTCCAACGACTTTGACCGTCTGACCCTTGAGGTGTGGACGAATGGCACCCTGAAGCCTGAAGAGGCCATCAGCTGCGCGGCGAAGATTCTCACCGAACACCTGATGCAGTTCGTCAGTCTGACGGATCAGGTGCTGCCGGTCAGCATGACGCAGCCTGAGGACGACAAGAAGGAAAAAGTCCTCGAAATGACCATTGAAGAGCTGGAGCTCTCTGTCCGTGCCTACAACTGCTTGAAGCGCGCTGGCATCAACAGCGTCGCCGAGCTGGTGCAGCGTAACCAGGAGGACATGATGAAGGTGCGCAACCTTGGTCGCAAGTCCTTGGAAGAAGTGGAACAGAAGCTGCAGGATCTGGGTCTGAGTCTGCGCCAGAACGAAGAATAAGACGGGGCACAACGATGGCAGCCTGATTTTATCCGATCGCACGTCGGTTAGAATCGCTGCTTGCCCGTGATAGGAGGAAATAATCCCATGGCACACCAGCGCAAACTGGGTCGCACGGCCGGTCAGCGCAAAGCGCTGCTCCGCGGTCTGGTGACGAACCTGTTTCAGAATGGCAAGATCGTGACGACCGAAGCCAAGGCCAAGGAAGTCCGCCGCATTGCCGAACATTACATCACTCTGGCAGTCAACGAGTGCGACAACACCGTGACCACCACCAAGATCACCCACAACGACAAGGATCAGAAGGTCGAACTGCAGGTGGTCAATGATGCGCCGTCCAAGCTGCACGCTCGCCGTCAGATGACTGCGTATCTGTACAACGTACCGCAGCAGAAGCTGGCGGACGAGAACAAGAAGGAGTACAAGGAGCGCACCAAGGACGTGAAGTATCCCGTCGTTGAGAAGCTGTTCCGTGAGTACGGCCCGATGTTCAAGAAGCGCAACGCCGAGAAGAACGTGGCTGGCGGCTACACCCGCATGTACAAGCTGGGACCGCGCCGCGGCGATGCTGCTGAGTTGGTCATGCTGGAGATCATCAACATCCCCGGCACCGATGCGACCGCCGAAGCCAAGTAAGATTGCGTGACGGTTGTCACGTTTGAACGTTTTGTTTTCTTTACGCACACATCAAGCAAGCACAAGCCGTTCCCTCCGCACAAGGGAACGGTTTTTTTCATGTGGATGATGATTTTGGGCACGAAAAATCCCCCTCTTTGCGCAGAGGGGGACGCAATGTTACGCCATTTTGAGTTTATATCCCGTTTTGTAAACCGTTTCGATGCACGATTTGCCCAGTTTCCGCCGCAAACGCTGAATGTGCACGTCCACCGTGCGGGTTTCGCCTAAATCCTGATACCCCCACGCCGTCCGCAGGAGCGTTTCGCGGGAGACGGCTGCCCCCGGCGTTTTCACCAGCACTTCCAGCAGGGCAAATTCCTGCGCGGTGAGTGTCAGGTGCTCGCCTGCCATCGTCACGCGGTGGTGCAGCGTGTCCAGCCGCAGCGGCCCGGCGCGCAGGAGCGATTGGGCAAGCAGCAGCAGGTTTTCCACCGCGTTCATCAGCTGCTTGGGGGAGAAGGGGTGCACCAGCGCGTCGCACGGCAGGTCGAACAGCGATTGCAGGTGCGCAACGTTTGCCGCTTCCGCCGTCAGAAACAGCACGGGCCAGTCGTTTTCCTGCGCCCGGCTGAGCAGCTCAACGCTCTCGCACCACGGCAGGCGCGCGTTGAGAATCGTCAGCATACACGCCGAATCTTGCCTGTCCTGATAGAAGGGGAGCGCGTCGTGCACCGAATCCGCCATAAAGCAGCGGAAACCGGACTGCATCAGCGTTTGGGCGAGCATCTGTCGGCGTTCGGCATCTGGCTCAAGCACCATTACGCGCTCCGGACGCGCCTGTGTTCCCTCCGTCATCGTAAATCACCTCGTTATTGCGTGGAATCGGCGGTATCAATAACATGACCGCCTTCATTATATAAGACGAATGAAAAGGCGATTTCGTTGCATCGAATCGTCATTTTTTTGTGATTTTTTTGATTTTGGAGGGGAAAAGCTGCTTTTCTGCGCGGTGCACACCCATGGCAGGTGTTTCGCTCCTGCGGGAGCGGCGAGGGGGCTTTGCGGTCGCCTCCTCGACCCCTTCGCGGTGCACGCTCCCATGCTTTTGGGTTGATGCGGCAGAACCGACCTCATCCGCCTGCGACAGATGAGGTCGAATCAACACGCGGGCATAGTCTGAAAGTGCGGACAACTCAATCGCGCGAAAGGGTCAAGGGAGGAACTCCCTTGCGGAGTCCAGAGGCAGAGCCTCTGGTGGGGGGAGGGGCAAAGCCCCTTAGTCTCCCCCCAATACAAAAGAAGCCGGACTTCTCATCCGGCTTCTCGGTTGCGATGAACTTACGAGTTCTCCATAATCATCATCTGCACAATGCGGGTCAGCTCACGGACAAACTGGTCGACGGTGATGTTGCCGTCCATGTAGCGGTTCACAAGCGTGGACGCTTCGTTGTCGTCGCCGTAGAACACGGTCGATTCAATGATGCGCACATTCTCCATCTGCGAATCGTAGAGGAGGATGTCCTCGGTCGTGTACTGGTAGGGGGAGAGGCGGGTCAAAGCGTCCGTCAGGTTCTGAATCGCTTCCTGATAGTCGCGTTTTTCGCTGTCGTCGGCGGTCGCCATTGCTTTCGTCAGTTCGTCAATGTAGCTCTCGTGGCTCGCCTTGGTCTCCTCGTAGTACGGGTCTTCAATGTTGTCCGTGTAGGCAGGGGAGAGAAGCGACTTCTGATAATCGCTGCGGTTGACGGCGAGGTACGTCAGCAGGTTCATGGCGGCATCGGCGTTCTTGCTGGAGCGGTTGACCGCCATCACGCGGAGGTTGCCGATGACGCTGCTGTCGTGGTTCGGCTGGATGGACAGCATCAGCGGGACAGCCGTGCTTTCGGGGTTGCTGGCATAGTGAATGTCGATGCTGGCGTAGCTGCTCAGGAGGGGACCTTCGCTGCTGCTGGCGTCATACGAGCCGCCAATCATTGTGTTGCTGCTATAGACAATATTGCCGCTGTTGTTGTCGTCGTTCCACTGATCCTCGTACGCCTTCAGCTTCTCGCGCATACTGTCCAGCTTGTTCAGCGTGGCGATGAAATCCGCGTCGGTGAAGGTCAGCGTGCGGCCGTCCGCCTCGCACTCGGCAATCTGCGCCAGCATAATCTGGCTGAACAGCTGCATTGACAGGCTGTACGGGTAGTCCATCAGCGCGTGCTCCGGGTAATCCTCAACGTAGGAGGTAATCCATTCGTCGATGAGGTTCAGCAGCTCCAGATACGTCGTCGGCACATCCTCCGCCGTCAGCCCGACATCCTCCAGTACGGCGGTGTCAATCGACCAGCAGGAGGTGCTCACTTCAACGGGCAGGGCGTAAAGGTGGCCATCCACCAGCACCTGCTTGGTCAGATTCGGGAACATCTCGGAGACAGCCGCGAGCAGGTCACTGCTGCCGGACAGCTCCGCCAGATACCCCTTGTTGCGCAGGGCAGCGAAGGCGTCGCCCGGCAGATAGAAGGCGTAGAGGTCAAGCGCCTCACCGCTCTGCATGTGCTGGGTGTAGTCCGGCGCGGTGGCTGCGGTAGTGGATGCGTACACGATGCCGACTTCCGGGTGCTCCTTGGCGTACTGGCGCACCAGTTCGCCCGCGTCGCCCCAGCTGATGGAGGAGTCGATGCGCAGGACGGTCGCGGGCAGCGGCGCAGTCAGGTCAACCGAGGTCAAACCGGCGTCGTAGTTGTAAGTATAGTAGGAATTGCCGGACACGCAGCCGGGCAGATTGGTGTACACATACGCCGGGGGCAGGTAGCCAACCGTCTCCACGGTGTCATACGGCGCGGCGACGCGCAGCACCTGCGAGCCATCGTTGAAGACGACGGACGTGCCGGACATGGTGAAGCCGGAGAAAGAGGAGTCGGACTCCATTTCGCACAGCGTGTCGGTCAGACCGGTCTGACGGTTGATACGCACGAGCGCGGTCAGCGGGTCGTCCGCGCCGGTGTAGCGGTTGTCATAGTAGCCGATGAGCGACGTGTCATCCAGCGGCAGGATGATGCCGATGTAATCCTCCGTCACCTTGCGGACGCTGCCGTCCTTGAGATTCAGCTCGAACAGCTGATTCAGCCCGTAGGTCGCCTCGGGATTCATGCCGTAGGCGGTCACATAGGCGTAATCGCTCGTCAGCGCCGCGCCCTGCAGGGAGAAGTAAAGGCTGCCGTCCTCGTCGCCGCTATCCTCCGCCAGACGGAAGGAATGCACGCGGGTGACGTCGCTGCCGTCGAGCGGGACGCGCAGCAGGTCAATCACGCCGTCGGAGTAGGGGTAGAGCAGCAGCAGCGTGCCATCCGCAGCCACAGACAGCACGGCGGACGTTTCGTCGCTGTAAAAGGAGCCGTCCTCGGAGAAGCGCAGAACGTCCGAAAAGCTGCTCGCCACCACCGCGATGCGCCAGTTTTCGCCGTCGTATTCGCAGATGGTCGGGCCGTAGGAGATGGTGTAGAGCTTGCCGTTTGCTTCCACCATGCTGCCGACTTGGTACATGTCGAAAATGTCGCCGACCTTCTCGACTTCATCTTCTTCGATGCCGCTGTCGATCTGCTCGGTCTGCTCGACTGCCTCCGCAAGCGCACCGGGCAGCAGCAGCGCCAGCATCAGCAGCAGGCACAGGAAACGGGAAAGATGCTTCATGATGATAACCCTCCATTCATAGGATGATTCTTCTTGGAAAAGGGGAATTGTTCCCTCAATATGAAACGTTTGAAAGAGGCGTTTTGTTGCAGGACGCGCGGGAAAAATTCACGAAGACACGCCGTTTTCAAGCGTCATCATCTGCACGATGCGGGTCAATTCCTGCACGAACGTCTCCACGGTGCATTCGCCGTCCAGAAGGCGCTGCCGCAGGGTGGATACATGCTGGTCGCCGCTGACCCAGAACGACGATTCCAGCAGATGCGCGTGATTCAGGCGCGCATGATACGTTGCGATTTCCGCCGCGCTGTATACGTTCGGCGGAATCTGATGGAGCGCTGCGCGCGCGTCCGTCAGTATATCCTCCGCCTGCTTCTGCTCCAAGGGGGACAGAGTGGCGCGGTACTGCATGTAAAGCGCTTCGTCGTCCAAAATCTTCTGCGCCGCCTCTGTGTATGCCGGATTCGGCTGAAGCGCCGCGTAATCCGGCAGAAGCGCCAGTTTCGCATCATACGGCTGATTGTCCAGCAGGTAGGACAGCAGCGACGCGGCATCATCCGGGTATGCCGAGCGGCGATTGACTGCCAGCACCGAGTACGTCATCGGAATGAGCAACACGCCGCCTTCGCTGAACGACAGCAGCAGCGGATCTTCGTCCGTTTTGCTCGGCGTAAGCGACGTGTTCAGGTGCAGCAGCGAGGGCTGACTGCTGGACACGGAGAGAACCGTGACGATGCCGCCCGTGTCGCCCAGGTCGCCCAGCGAAGAAGACCGTTCTGCCAGCCAGCGGGTTTCGTAGTCCACCAGCGCCGGGCGGAGCGCGATGTACTGCCGGAGCGCCGCAACGAAATCCGCATCGGTGAACGACGGCAGGATGCCGGATGCTTCACAGCGCGCGAGCTGCGCCCAGAAAAGCTGCTGGAAGAGGGAATCCGCCATGCCGCCCGGATTGTCGGCTAAGGCAACGTCGGAATCAGACGCGAAGTCGGTGAGGTAGGTGGAAATCAGCGTCATCAGGTCGGCATACGTCGCGGGAACGTCCGTCAGCCCCAAGGATTCCAGCGACGATTGGTCGAGAAACCAGCACGAGACGCTCGGCGCGCCGCAGGGAATCGCGAACAGCCCGCCCGCCTTTTCCAGCGGCGCAAGCACCTGCGGCAGGAGCGAATCAAGGGTGTCCGCGCCCATCAGCGGGCGCAAGTCCAGCAGGTCGCCCTTGTCGCGCAGGGGGATGAACGATTCGTTTGGCAGCGTGAAGGCGTAAATATCCAGCGCGTCGCCGCTCTCCATGTGCTGGCGGTATTCCGGCGCGGTCGATGCATTGTGCGGCGCATAAACAACGGCAACGTCCGGGTGCGCACGGAGGTACTGCGACACCAGCGCCCGATTCACATTGGACAGGCGGGCATCCACGCGCAGGGTGCAGCGCGGCGCGGTATGGAGCTGCGCTGCGAAGAACCCCAATTCGGCATTGCACACGCAGTAGCAATTATCGACCAGCAGCGCGGGCAGACGGGCGCTCGTGTCCAGCGACGGCAGATAGCCGACGGATTCCACAGCATCATAGGGCGGCGCGGCGCAGTAAATCGTCTCGCCGTCGGTGAAATAGAGGGAATCGCCGTCCAGCGCGAAGCCCGCGTATGCCTTGTGGACGGGCAGGGCGCAAAGGCGGCTGGATTCGCCGGAATCCGCATCCAGCAGGGCGAAGCAGCTTTCGTCGATGCTGCTTATGGGCGGATTGACACACGCCAGCAGCTGCCCGTCCGCCAAGGGCATCAAGAAGCGAATCGGCGCATCCGAAAGCAGAAAAGATGACCCGTCCGCCAGCGAAAGCGCATAGGTGCTGTATGTCGCGAAATTGCTTGAAAAGGCAGCGTACAGCGTGTTTCCGGCGCGCGCGGCGGAAAGGAGCGTCCACTGCGCGGTCATTTCGCTGTTCATCGGCAGGAAATCCGCGAACACCCGCGTCAGCTCACACGTCGCCCCGGTCAGGGACAGCACGGCGATTTGCCCGCTCGTGTCGGGCAGGAGCAGCAGCGCGTATGCACCATTTTCGCCCGGCAGGAGCAGCGCATTCGCCGCATCCGGCATGAATCGGGGCGGGCAGGCGGCGGAAATCTGCTCGGCGGAAAGGATAAGCGCCCAGTCGCCCGCACTGTCCCGACGAAGGACGCGCAAATCCGGCGAAACGGCAAGCACTGTGCCGTCCGCGCAGGAGAGCAGGGAGGCGGCATCGGGGGCATCGAGGGCATCAAGGGCATCAAGGGCATCGAGGGCATCTTCCGCCAGCGCGGGGTGAATCAGCAGCAAGGTCAGCAGGAGACAAAGCAGCTTCTTCATGGGGCAAAATCCTCCGGAATTACACCCGCACCACGTCCGACACGTCCAGCTCGTGGTGCACGACGCGCACGGTTTCGCCCGCCGTGATGGCGGGGAAGGGCTTCTCAGCGTCGAAGTAAAACAGGCGGTCATACGGGCGGCCCTTCGCGTCGAGGTCGGTGCAGGTCATGGCGCGGTACGGCACGCCGTCCACCAGGCTGATGTCGTCCGAAATCGCCAGAAACGGCAAATCCACCGCGCGGCGGCGTCCCGAAATCACGTTGTCCAAATGACGCTGATAGCACCGCAGCGGCTTCAGGAAGAGGTCATAGCAGAAAATCAGCGCGGACAGACTGACAATCGTCAGCACATCGGTCGCAACCTCGTTGCGCTGGATGGCGAAATAAATGGCGGCGCCCAGCAGCGCAAGCACCGGAATCAGCACCAGAATCAGCCGCTTTTTCAGCTGTGCGCGAATCGCCGCCTGATCCTGCGCGGAAAAGAGAGAAGACGGCTCAGTCGTCACCTGTTCATCAGCAATCATGAAAAAAGCCTCCTCGTCATATCGTTTGCCACCTGTCCCTATTTTACAGGAAAGCACGGGTAGTTGCAAGTGTTTCGGGCGGCAGGATTGGAAATAAACCGTGAATATTCTCTTTTGCGCCTGAAACCCTTGCCAATTTAGGCTTCTCATGGTACAATACGGGCAAAGAGAATGCGAAAGGAGGGTCGATGGCTTTGCGGAAAAAACCGCCGACGACCCTGCTGCTGACGGATATGTCCAGCCTGTACGGATATATCTACTGTATGCTGATTTCCGAGGGTTTATCCGGGATGCCGCTGTACGGCGGCGCGCTGTATATGATTGGCCGCGTGACAACGGTTTTCGCCCAGACGTTCAGCCCCGAGGAAGCCATTTATCTGCCCAAGGCGCTGCGATGGATGCGCGTTCCGCTGATGATTCTGCTGCTGCTGCTCTCACTGTGCCTTGTCGTGCTGTACCCCATGTCGTTCGGCAGCACGCAAATGTGGCTGATTTTCTCCGTTGTGCTGTCCATGCAGCTGCGGGACAGCCTGTGCCAGCGCATGGGGCGGCTGTGCCTTGACGGGCGGATGGAGCAGACGACCTTCCTGTGCCTGAGCGGGGCGCTGCATGGGTGCATGATGGCGCTGCAAGCTCTGATCCTGGCGGTCAACCTGCCGGTGCAGCTCTCCGTGCCGATGATGATTGGGTACCTTCTGTGCGGAATGGCGGCGTTTTACTCGACATACGCGGCGTATGAAGAGCGCGCCGTGCTGCCGCGCCCGAACTCGGAGGAAGCGCACTTCACGCTGGAGACGATTCACCGCGCGAACGCCTTGAGCGCCTTTGAGCGGCTGAGCATGGTGCTGCTGACGGCAATGGAAATGACGCTCATCGTCATGTACACCTTCCTCGCGACGACGGCAGAGCAAATGCTGATTCGCATGGCGATAGCGGTGCTGACGACGCTATTGTGCGAGGAACTGGCGACGCTGCTGCTGAAAAAGCGCGAGAAGAAAAACAAGAATGAACCGATTTCGCTGCTGCTGATGGGCATGTTCCTCTGGCTCTATGGGCTGTGGATTTTTTCGCGGATGCTGCGGCACCACACGACGGATATCAGCATCACCTACTTCTGTCTGGCGCTCTGCTCCGTCGGCTGCGCGGTATGCAAGGTCTGCTTGAGCAAAATGGAAAGCCCGATGGGCGCGGTCGCGAAATTCACCTCCGGGCAGGAAATTCCCGGCTATCGGATGATGCGGCGCGTGTCGCGCGAAGTGGCTTCGCTGCTGGGGCAGATGCTTGCGCTTGTGGCGCTGACGGTGCTGTGCTTCCTTGCTGGGCAGCGGCTGCCGCACACGGCGGAGGAAATCGCTGCAAGTTTCCAGCCGGTGATGGTCGTTCCGGCGCTGATTACGGCGTTCATCGCCCTGCTGTGCGTGCTGCGCTTCCCGCTGTCGAACCGTTACATGCAGAAAGTGCTGCGTTTTTTGCACATCCGTGAATCCGGCGAGGAAAACAAGGCGCTGGAGCAGCAGCTGGAGGAGGTCGTCATCAAGCGGCACGTTCAGCCGCTGGGCATCCGCTTTTTGATGGCGGTGATGCGCCCGTTCTTCCACCACACGGTCAAGGGCGCGGAGAACATTCACCCCGATGACAGCAACCCGCTGGTGTTCCTCTGCAATCACGGTGAAATCTACGGCCCCGTCGCGGGGATGCTGTTCTGCCCCGTGCCCGTGCGCCCGTGGACAATCAGCGACATTTCCATTGACCCGGACGAGGTTGCGCAATACGTCTACAAATATACATTTTCGCAAATGAAGTGGCTTGGCCCGCTGCGCTGGCCTATCTCGAAGCTGTGCGGTCCGCTCAGCGTATGGGCAATGAAGTCCGTGGAGTGCGTGCCGGTCTACCGCCACAAGCCCCGCGAGCTGACGACAACCTTCCGCAAGTCGGTGGAGGCCATGCAGGCGGGCGATAATCTGCTGATTTTCCCCGAAAACCCCGATGCTGACCCGAATCGCCCCGGCTATGAGCACGGCCGCCCCGGCGAATTGTTCCGCGGATTCACGATGCTGGCGCAGGTGTACTATGCGCGGACGGGTAAGTGCTGCCGATTTGTGCCGATGCTGGCGCATAAGGGGATGCGGACGCTGTCATTCGGGACGGAGATTGATTACGACCCGGAGAAGCACCCGATTGAGGAGCGCGACCGGGTGGTGGAGGAAGCGCAAAGGCAGATGTGGGAGATGTTTGACAGGGAAGAACGGTTGTATCAGGAGAAAAAAGCGAAGGAAAAGAAGAAGTAAGGAAGCGCGCCCAAGCCGGGCAGCCAAAAAGGGTCAAGGGACAATGTCCCTTGCAGGGTCAAGGGGCGGCGCCCCTTGTGGGGTTTGGGGCAACGCCCCAACTGTTTCACGTGCGACCATTCCAAAGGAAAAATCAACAAAGGTGCAGGCAGCGAAGCGTCCCTGCCAGTAACTTTGCGCTCCCGCAGGAGCGCCCCCAAGCCGCTCTATCCAACTTGCCGCATATTGTCGCGCCAAATGGGCGCGACCACATAGTTGGCCTTGCGACCATAGTGGCTCTTTTCCGCAAGCAGGGGTTTCGCGCCTGCGGGCACGAATCAGCACGCGCGCATAGCCTGAAAGTGCGCTCAACTCAATCGCGAAATGGGTGTCGAGAGGGTCGAAGACCCTTCGCGGAGTCCAGAGGCAGAGCCTCTGGTGGGGGCAAGGGGCAACGCCCCTCGGTTTCCCCTCAATTGCACAAAAAAAGCATCCCCGACAGGCATTACCGTCCTGCCGGGGATGCTCTTATATTCCCTTATACTATTTCCAAATTCACCTGCGCCATCTGCTCGCGCCTTTTCCGCGCTTGCGTCCGCTCATTCCACTTAGCGTAGCG
>PPYE01433253.1_pt1 | contig 15713 bp, 14 predicted proteins | sample 1559881 | NCBI WGS metagenome assembly PPYE01 (sample SAMN08240022, study PRJNA423297) | Human gut metagenome, whole genome shotgun sequencing project. | reverse complement strand
CACAAGTTTCAGGTTTGTTCAATTTTCAAGGTCCTGCTTGGCGCCGCCCTCATCGGGACAGCTTATTTATTATATCTCGTGAAGTTCTTTTTGTCAAGCACTTTTTTGAGATTTTTTTTGAGCTGCGAAGTTCTTGATGAACTTCTTTTCTCAGCGCCTGCCGTCTCTTGCGAAACGGCTTAGTTATAATACCATTCATGCTGGGATTTGTCAACACATTTTTCGCACTTTTTTTACAAGAATTTCCCAAATCCATATCTTGTGCTTTACAGTAGAATAAAACACAAGTTTTGTCCAGATTCTTCTGTCTTGCGCTTTTGGGTGGAACGCCTTATACTATTATAGTATGATCAAACGTAACGGTGGTGGCGAACTATGATGAAGATCTATCAGACCGTGGACAAGCGCCTGGAGCGCACCGGCCATATTGCGGAGGGCACTTGGGTCAGTCTGACAGCCCCCACCGCCGATGAAGTCCGCCAGGTGGCCGCCACCCTGGATATTGAACCCGCCGACTTGCAGGCCGCGTTGGACCCGGAAGAATCCGCCCGCGTCTCGCTGGAAGACGGCTACACCGTGATCATTGTGGACGTTCCCGTGCAGGTGCCGGACAAAGGGGTGGGCGTGTACACCACCATCCCCTTGGGCATCCTGCTCACCCAGCAGACCATCACCACCGTCTGCGCGGTGGACACCCAGGTGTTGCAGGACTTTGCGGCTTTGCGGGTGCGGGAGTTCAGCACCCGCAAGAAGATGCGCTTTGTGTACCAGATCATGAACCGGGCCGCCACGATGTATCAGCAGGAGCTGCGGCTGATTGACCGGCGCCGGCAGGAGATTGAAAAGAATCTGTCCGGAGCCATGCGGGACAGCGACCTCATTGAGCTGCACGCATTGGAATCCACCCTGGTGTATTTTGCCACCAGTTTGCGGGCCAACAGCACCGTACTGGACCGTCTGACCCGGTATAAGCGGCTGGAGCAGTATCCCGACGACATGGAACTGCTGGACGACGTGATCGTGGAGATGCGCCAGGCCATCGAGATGACCACCATCTACCGCGACGATATCAAAGGTACCCGGGAACTGTTCAGCGCGGTGTTGGACAACCGTCTGAACAACGCCATGAAATACCTGACTTCGGTCACCCTGATCATGGCCGTGCCCACGGTGGTATCCGGTCTGTACGGCATGAACGTAAACCTCATCGGCATGCCTTTTGCCTCCTCCCCTTGGGGGTTCGCGGTGGTGTGCGCCATTATCCTGGCCATCTGCGTGGGGGCAGCCTGGTTCCTGCACAAAAAACATATGCTTTGATCGTATGGGCAGCGGCGTCTGGGCGCCGCTGTTTTCCTTTATACATAGAACGGTGTGTAACGGCCCCGGAATATTTCCGTCTTTATATAAAAGGAAGAAAAAAGGAGGTGACGGCATGGAGGATTCCGCCATTGTGGCCTTATACTGGGCGCGGGACGAGCAGGCTCTGACCGAGACCGCCGCCAAGTTCGGGGCGTATTGTCGGAAGATTGCCCTGAACCTGCTGGGCAGCATCTCCGACGCCGAGGAAGTGGAGAACGACACCTGGATGGCCGCCTGGAACAGCATGCCGGAAAACCGACCCGCCCGGCTGGCCCCCTACTTAGGGCGGATCACCCGCAACCTGGCCCTGGATCGCCGGGACAAGGCGGCTGCCCAGAAGCGGGGCGGCGGGCAAAGCGAACTGATTCTGGAGGAGCTGGAAGGCTGTCTGGCCGGGCCCGCCCGGGTGGAACACACCGTGGAAGCCGCCGACACCGCCCGCATGATCAGTGAGTTTCTGCGCAAGGAGCCGGAACCCGCCCGGGGCATCTTTATCCGGCGCTACTGGTATTGTGATTCCATGGCCGATATCGCGGCGCGGTATGCCATGCCCGAAGGCCGGGTGCGGGTAACCCTGCACCGGACCCGGAACAAGCTGAAGAAAGCACTGATCGAACAGGGGGTGAACCTATGAATACGCGGGAACTGTTTGAGGCCATCGGCGCCATCGACGATGATCTGATTCTGGAGGCCGACAAACTGCCCGCCCGGCCGCGGCGGAACTGGCGGCCTCTTCTTTGGCGGGGCGCGCCCCTGGCTGCTTGCCTGTGCCTGGCGGTGGGCGCCGTATTGTGGCAGGGGCAGCGGTCCCAAGGCGCGCTTGACACCGCCCTGCCGGAGGCCGCCGCGGCCGCACCGGAGGAATCCGGGCAGGGCGTCCTGCGCAGCGAGGCAGCCGTGGACGAAAACGCCCAGGCCAAGACATACGACGGGGCTCCCTCCTTATATAATGGACCGGAGGCGTCCGTCTCCGCTCTGCCTGTTCTTTTGACCGACCTTCTGGACAAGGGCGCGGGGGCCTATTTCCTGGACACCGCCCCCAAACCGGCGGACCGGACACGGCTTCTGGACTGGAAGCTGCCGGATACCGTGCCGGTTTTTCGCAGTATGGCGGCGGGCCGGACCATCGATCTCAGCGGCATGTACGGGCGGATGCGCTCGATGCTGCAGGCCCTGGGTCTGGACACCGCCCTGGCAGACGACGCCGTCTATACCGGTCTGACCCAGGCCGAAGCGGAAGCGCAGGCCGACACCCTGGCGAACAATGGCGGGAGCGAGGGCGCGGAGCTGGCCCTTTGGGCTGATGCCGGGTCCCTGGCCCTGGAGGTAGCCCCCTGCGAAGCCTGGCCGGAGGGGTTGACCCTGACGGCGGACAACACCGGTACCGTCACCGCCCAGGTTCCCGGAGCCGAAGCGGACGGCACCCGCCTGACCTCCGCAGAGGCCCTTGCCGCGGTACAGGCCGCCTGGCCCGACGTGGTGGCGCTGGCGGGAGAGGACACGGCCTCACTGTGCTATACCGGCACCGACGGAGCGTGGCATGCACGGTTTTATAATGCCGCTTACAACGCCGCCGGCGGCATTGAAAACAGCGACCTGGACGGTGTGGAGCTGGCCGTAGATGCAAGCGGTCAGCTGTGCCGGGTGGTCTGGCACAACGCCGACCTGACCCAAGTGGCGGGAGAATACGCCCCCCTGACCCAGGTGCAGGCGGAGGACCTGCTGCGGCAGGACCTGTTCTTGACAGACGGCGGCAGTCTGGACGGGGACGGGGTGCTGGAAAACCTGGCGGATGTGCGGCTGTACTACCCCGAAAGCCGCGCCCGTGCCTGGTATCTGCCTTACTGGTGCTTCACCGCCGACGAAGGTGCTTCTGAGGAAGACCCCGGCCGGCATCTCTACTGCGAATACCTGGTTCCTGCCGTCAGCGTGGACGACCTGACCGCCCTGCAGGATGCCGGATGACCTGTGTTTTGCCCCGTGCCCGGGCTTACCGGCGCCACGGGGCCTTTTGTTTACAACTTTTTCACCTTTTGTCTGCCAAAATCTTCTTGTGGGGATCGTAGTATGGGATAAGCGCGGCAAAAGCTGTGCCTGTCTGTTTTTGGGAGGAAAACAATTTGTAAAAAAGCGCGTCTTTTCAACGGTTTCCTTGTCAAACCTTCCAAAAGTAGCCTGATAAATTTCACCAAACCTTGGCGGATTTCGCGCTTGTTTTCCCCCACGGGCCGAAGTATAATGTGGTCTATTATCGGGGACGGTCCCGATATGTGCAAAAGGAGCCTTTTTCTATGCGCAGTTGGTGCAGAAATCATCCCATCGCCTTCATGGCCGGATATCTGGTATTCTACCTTGCCTTTTTCTTTTTGCTGGAAAAAACGGTGCAGGTGCCCGACCTGGTGCTGCATTGCGCCCTGGACGACCTGATTCCGTTCTGCAAATATGCCATCATCCCGTATTATCTCTGGTTTGCCTGGATTCCCGGCACCCTGTTTTATCTGCTGTGGAGGGCAAGCCGGTGGGAATTCTGGCGGTTGTGTCTGCCCCTGTTCCTGGGCATGACCCTGGCGCTGCTGTTCTGCGCCGTGGTCCCCAACGGGGTGTATCTGCGGCCGGCCCACGTGCCCGGCACCGATCTGTTTGCCCGGGCGGTGCGGGAGCTGTACCACACCGACACCCCCACCAACGTCTTTCCTTCTATCCATGTGCTCAACGCCGTGACCCTGGACCTGGCCTGGCAGCGGCATCTGCGCCGCAGCAGCCTGACGGTACGCCGGATCGGCGGGGCGGCTTCCCACCTGCTGATGGCCGCCATTGTGGCTTCCACCCTGCTGCTCAAACAGCATTCGGTGATGGATGCCATGGCCGGTATCCTGCTGGCCCTGCTGCTGAACCGCATGTCCGATTGGCTCACCGCCTGGTGGTACGCCCCCCAAAACGATCGGCTGCGCAAAATGTTGGAACGTGTATGAGTTTCTCCCCCGGTCGGGCTTTGCCCGGCCTTTTTTGTTGCCGCAGCCACTATTTTTTCCGGAACATTTTTGCTATACTGAGGGGTAGAGCAAAAACCTTGTCAATCAGCTGAAGTTCAACCATTTCAGGGAGGTATAGATCATGTACAACATTCAGACCATTGCCCCGGATATCGTTTACGTGGGCGCCAGCGACCGTCGCCTGGCCAAGTTCGAGAACCTGTTCCCCATTCCCCGCGGTGTTTCCTACAACTCCTACGTCATTCTGGACGAGAAGACCGCGCTGATGGACACCGCCGATGCTTCGGTGGGCGCCCAGTTCCTGGAGAACGTGGCTGCCGCGCTGAACGGCCGCGGTCTGGATTACTTGGTCATCGACCATATGGAGCCTGACCACGCCGCCATGATCGAGGCCGTGCTGCTGCGCTGGCCCGGCGTGCAGATCGTCTGCAACGCCAAGACCGTGCCCATGCTGAAGGCTTTCTTCCCCGGTGACACCGCCGCCATCGACGCCGCCCTGCTGGTCAAGGAGGGCGACACCCTGGAGCTGGGCAAGCACAGCCTGAGCTTTGTCATGGCCCCCATGGTGCACTGGCCGGAAGTCATGATGGCTTTTGATACCGCCACCGGCACCCTGTTCAGCGCCGACGCCTTCGGCACCTTCGGTGCGCTGGGCGGCAGCCTGTTTGCGGATGAAGTGAACTTTGAGCGCGACTGGCTGGATGATGCCCGCCGGTACTATGCCAACATTGTGGGCAAGTACGGCGTGCAGGTGCAGAACGTGCTGAAGAAGGCCGCCGGTCTGGCCATCCAGACCATCGCCCCGCTGCATGGTCCCATCTGGCGCAAGGACCTGGCCTGGTTCCTGGGCAAGTACGACCTGTGGAGCCGCTGGGAAGCGGAGGACAAGGGCGTTGTAGTGCTGTACGGCAGCCTGTACGGCAACACCGCTTCCGCCGCCGAGGCCGTGGCCGCCCAGCTGGGTGCCCGCGGCGTGGCCAACGTGAAGGTGATGGACCTGTCCGTGGCCGACGTGAGCGAGGCCGTGAGCGAATGCTGGCGCGCTTCCACCATCGTGCTGGCCAGCCCCACCTACAACGGCGGGCTGTATCCCCCGGTGGCCGCCCTGCTGGATGACCTGCAGTCCCTGGGTCTGCAGAACCGCACCTTCGCCCTCATCGAGAACGGCAGCTGGGCTCCCATGTCCGCCCGCCTGATGAGCGCCAAGCTGGAAGGGCTGAAGAACTGCACCGTGCTGGAAACCAAGCTGACCGTGCGCGGTGCCCTGAACGCCGCCCAGGATGCCGACGTGGCCGCCCTGGCCGACGCCGTGGCCCAGACCGTGAAGGCCTGAGTGCCTCCTTTGGTCTGACTTTGCTGTAACAACAAGCAACCCCCGCCGCCGGGCGAAACCCGGCGGCGGGGGTTTTGTCATATACAAGCCATCACAGTTCCAGTTTGGGGGATTCGGGGGCAGCAGGGGTCTTGGGGTCAAAGGGATTGTCCCCGGCCAGGCCGTCAGCCTGCAGCATCTTTTCCATCACATCGATGTCCGCCGAAAGGTCCAGGGCGTCCGCCTGGAACAGTTTGTCCAGCTGGTTTTCAAAAGCGGTGACCAGGGTGCCCATGGTCTGCTCGATGCGGCGTTTTGACTCGGAGATGTTCTCCCCCTCAATGCCCTGGGCGTCCATCTCGGCGTAGGCCTCCAGCAGTTTCAAAGAGGTGGGCAGGTAATAATCCAGGAACTTGCGCACCTGGGGCAGCTTGTCGGGGTCGGATTCCGCCTGGACAAAAATCTTGGCGGTGACGGCTTCCAGCCGGGCGATGCGGTCGCTCATCTCCTCGTCGGGAATGGCGGCGTTCAGCTCCCGCATCCGGGCCAGGGTCTTGTCGTACTCGCTCTGGGGTGCGGCCGGGGCCGGTGCGGGGGATTCCGGTTTGGGGGCGTCGCCCCGCACCACCAGGCAGTGGGTGCGCATATCCAGGTAGGCATCCTGGCCAAAAACGCCCTTGTCGATGCAGTCTTCCAGATACCGGCGGCACTTTTCTTCGCTGCATGGCATGGCCGCCGCAATGTCCCGTATGTACATGTGGTCGGCCCGGCCCACAATGTTGTCGATCTTGCGGCGGATGCGCCGCCCGGTGCGCAGGATATGCGCCCCGATGAACATGCCGATGCCCGCAAACAGAGGCAGGCTGCCGCCGATCACATCTTCCACATACAGATGCCAGTATTCCCAGCCGCCGTAGAAGATCATGTCGTGCAGGCTGCTGACCGTGGCCAGAAGGCCGACAGCGCCCACCACAATGCCCGCAATGGCCAGAATGTTGGCGCCGCCGTCCTCCTGTTGGGAGGCCGCTTTGGACTTTTTGGCAGAGCTGCGCCGGGCAGGCCTGGCCTGGGTCTTGGGGGCCGGCTGGCTTTCGGCCTTGGGCGCCGGTTGGGCATAAATGCTGTTGACCGGGGCATAGCGCCGGCGGTTGCGGAAGGCGTCCGAGCTGATCTGGCCGGTGCGCAGCAGGTAATTGAGAACCAGCAGCACAATGGACACCGGCCACATGCCGAAGCAGAAGGTGAGGATCACCACCCAGATGGGAATCTGGAACGGGGCGTCCCCACGGCGGTACTGCTGGCGGTCCGGGGCGGGGGTGGGCCGCACCGGCGGGCGGACCGGCCGCTGCTTGTCCTGATCGTCATAGTAGGGGGTGGGCATGGTAGAACTCCTTCTTTCCGCGGACCGGCCCGCCCTCAGGGCAGGTCGGTGAGCAGCTGCTTGATCGAATCGTCCAGATAATACTCGCTGCCTGGCTGGTAGGGGTTGTCCTTGTCATAGGGCACATGGGTGCACAGGTAGCTGACCCAGGCGTTGTAGCCGGACACCGTCAGGTGGATGCCGTCCGGCTGGGCGTACTCCTCGGTCAGGGCGCCCTCCGAATCGGTGAAGAGAGAGGCCAGGTCCAGGTAGTAGCAGCCCTTTTCGGCACACATATCCCGGATGGACCCGTTGATGGTGTTCAGGTGATCGGTGGCCATACCGGGGGAGGTTTCCAGCACTTCCGGCCGCACCGGCAGGATGGACTGCACAAAGATCTTGGTGTTGGGCAGAATGCTCTTCAGATCATCCAGCAGGCGGCCGTAATAGTTCAGAAAACTTTCGTCCTTGGTGCCGCTGGCCAACGCGTTGGTGCCCACCAGCAGGTACAGCTTGGCGGGCGGGTCCGCCGCCAGAATGTCCAGGGGGATTTCCTCCTCATCGTTGGCATTCTTCATGGTGGTGCGGTTGACGAAGTTGTTGGGGGATGCGCCCTCGTAGGCCAGAACCCGGGCGCCGTCCAGATCGATCTCGTAATCCACAAATCCCACGGTAAGGGAATCGCCCAGGAAAGCCGCGTCGGAGAACCACTCGGTGGTGACCCGGCCGAATTCCGGCACCGTGGCCGAGGCGGCAGGCAGAGCGGTGTAGGTATAGCTGTCGGATTGCCGCACCGGCCCCACTGTGCCCCAGTTCACGGCCTGGGCGGCGGTGCTGCTGCCGTCCCCGCCGCCGTAGGGCAGGGGCGCCACCAGCCGGTCGGCCAGGGCGGTTTCCGGGCTGGCCACCTGGGAGGGCGGTGTGGTGACGCTTTCGGGCAAAATCAGGGTCACAATGCCCGAAACCACCAGGATGCCCGCCACCGTGCCCAGGGCCAGCAGCCGCCGCTGGGCCCGCCGTTTCTGCCGGGCTGCCTGTTTGCGGGCGGGGTCGCTGCGCCGCCGGGGCGGCTGGTAGGTGGTGCGGGGGGGCGGGGTCTGGGTGCGGGGAGGCTGGTATTCCTCCGCCCGGATCCAGTCTTCTTCCGACCCGTCGGGGTCATATTGGGCCGGGCGCACCTCGTTGCCGCCCTGGCGTGGGGTGTAGGGGGCACGGTAATACTCCCGGGGCGAAGTGTCGTCGCCGGGCTGTCCCACACGGCGCACCCCGCCCGTGCCGGGAGAATGGATCTTGCGGCCGGCCTGTTTGCGGGGGTCCTGTTTGTAGCCGCCGTAGCCGCCTTCCCTGTTGGGCATATGCGCCCCTCCTTCCCTGTTGAATAGGCTGTCCGATTTTTTGGTATCAGATTGATTATACCACACATACCCCGGCAAAAACAGGCCCGCCCGAAAGTTTTGCCCGCCAGGCTTGACACCGGCCCCGGGCGATGTATAATAAGCTTCGTTATAATAAGTATGCTTAGTATTGAGGTACACCGATGGAACCGCTGCACTACCTGCTGATGAAAACCCAATCCCAGCTCCACCGCCAGATCATGGCCCAGGCCGCCGACCTGGGGCTTTCGCCGGGGCAGCCCAAAATTCTGGAATGTCTGACCGAATGCGGCGAATGCAACCAGAAAACCATTGCCCGCTACTGCGAGATCGAACAGGCCACCGTGGGCAGCATCCTGCTGCGGATGGAGCGGGACGGCCTGGTGCGCCGCACCCAGAAGGACGGCAACCGCCGGGCGCTGTACGTCTCCCTCACCGACCGGGGACGGCAGACCGCTTTGCAGGTCCAGCAGATTTTCCAGCAGTGTGACGCCCGCGCCGTCTCCGGGCTGAGCACGGAGGAGAGCCTGCTTCTGAACCAGCTTCTGCAGCGGGTGTACGATGCCATCTCCCAACCGGAAAGGAAGTCTTTTTGATGAAAACCGTCCCCAAACATATGCTGCGCCGCTGCCTGCTGCTGGTGGTGGGCCTGGTGATCATGGCCTTCGGCGTGGCCTTTTCCATCAAGGCGGGGCTGGGCACCTCCCCTATCTCCAGCCTGCCTTATGTGCTGAGCCTGCTGCCCCTGCACCTGACCGTGGGTACCGCCACCATCGCCATGCATGTTACCCTGATCATCCTGCAGATCCTTTTGCTGCGCCGCCGGTACGACCCCTTCCAGCTGGCCCAGCTGCCGGTGGCCCTGGTTTTCGGCAGCCTGACCGATTTCAGCGTCTGGGCACTGCAGGGCATCAACGTCAGCGCCTACCCCGCCCGGTGGGTGCTGTGCATCATCGGCATCCTGCTGGTGGGTGTGGGCGTCAGCTTTGAGGTAACCGCCAACGTGGTCACCCTGGCCGGTGAAGGCATGGTCCTGGCCGTGTGCAAGGTGTTTCCGGTGCCCTTCGGCAACGCCAAGATCGGCTTTGACGTGACCCTGGTGGTCATTGCCAGTGTGCTGTCCCTGCTGTTTCTGGGCGGACTGTACGGCGTGCGGGAAGGCACCGTGGCCGCGGCTTTCTGCGTGGGACTGGTGGCCCGGCAGGTCAACCGGCCCATGCGTCGGTTTGCCCAGCGCTTTCTGGATTGAGCTTTACATACTGCCGCTGTGCGCGGTCCCTTTTTGCGGGACCGCGCCTTTTTGTTGCCCAATTATGAACCTTTTGAAAACTTCGCCGTTTACACTTGACTTTATCAAGTTGTCGGACTATACTTGACAAAGTCAAGAAAGAGAGGTCCTGTTCCATGATGCAAACCCTGTCCTACTATTCCACCGTGCTCTACCGCGATTTTGCGGCCTACACCTCCCACCGGCTGCAGGAGCTGGGGCTCAGCCATGGGCTGATGTTTTTGCTGCTGTATGTGGGCAAGCACCCCGGCTGCACCCAGTCGGAACTGACCCAGGCCCTGGGCCTGGACTGGGGGTACGGCCAGCGCAGCACCCTGAAACTTACCGAGGACGGGTTCCTGTTGCGGGAAAAGGAGGGCCGCGCCTACCGCCTGCGGCTCAGCGACAAGGGGGAGCAGGCTTTCCGGGTATGCCACGAGGTCTTTTTTGACTGGGACCGGCAGACGCTGGAAGGACTTTCCGAAGACGAGCAGACCCAGCTGCTGGACCTGCTGAAGAAAATCAAGGAGAAGAAGGCGAATTCCAAGCTATGTACCAGACGATAAACTCCCCCGTGAACTACGGCGGGCTGACCTTAAAAAACCGCATTATCTTTGCCCCCACCTCCATGGGTGTGCCCACCCAGGAATGGCTGGCCCGGCTGCAGCGCATTGCCCGGGGCGGCTGCGCCATGATCATTCTGGGGGATGTGCCGGTTTTGCCCCACGGGTTCGGGCCTTCGCTGTACAGCAAAAAGGGCTTTGCCCTGTACAGGCAGGCCGCCGAGCTGGTCCACGCCGAAGGCTGCCTGCTGTGCGCCCAGCTGCACCAGTCGGATTCCGATTTCAAGGCGATGCTGAAGTACCTGCCGGGGTTTTTGTGCAAGAAGATCACGGCAGACGAGCTGCGCGCCAGGCTCAATGACGCCGCCGGGCCGCTGGTGACCCGGATGTCCCGGCGTAAGATCGAGAAGATCACCCGGGCCTTCGGGGAAGCGGCGGTGCTGGCCCAAAAAGCCGGGTTTGACATGGTGCAGGTTCACGGGGACCGGATGTGCGGCAGTTTCAGCTCCGACGTGTTCAACCACCGTACCGACGAGTACGGCGGCAGTGCCGCAAACCGGGCCCGGTTTGCGGTGGAGGCGGTGAGCGCCGTGCGCCGCCGCCTGCCGGACATGCCCATCGACTACAAACTGGCTGTGCGCCAGGCCAGCCCCGCCTACGGCCGGGCGGGGGTGGCCCAGGCGGAGCTGGCCGTCTTTGTGCCCTTGCTGGAAAAGGCCGGGGTGACCAGCTTCCATGTGACCCTGGCCGATCACTGCAACCTCAGCGATACCATCCCCCCGGCCAGCCACCCGGCGTTCGGGGCGGAAGGGTGTTTCCTGCATTTCTGCGACGAGGTCCGCGCCCTGACCCGCTGCCCGGTGTGCGGGGTGGGCGGGCTCACCGACCCGGATTTCGTCGAAGCCCAGCTGGCCGCCGGCCGGGTGGACTGCGTGGCCATGAGCCGCCAGCTCATCGCCGACCCCGACTGGCCCCGCAAAGTGGCCGCCGGGCAGGCCGGAACCATCCGTCACTGTGTGCGCTGCAACCGGGAATGTCTGGGCGGTATGATGGCCCACCGGGGTGTGCACTGCATCTACGACCAAAACGAAAGGAAGTCCTGAAGATGAAATACGCCATTGTGTACAGCAGCCGCACCGGCAATACCCGCCAGCTGGCCGACGCCCTGCACGCTTCCCTGCCTGCCGAAGACTGCGTTTACTTCGGCACCCCCGCCCCCGAGGCCCTGGCCGCCGACCGGGTGTATGTGGGGTTCTGGACCGACAAGGGCAGCTGTGACGAAACGGTGGCCGCCTTTTTGCAGAGCCTGCCCGCGGGTAAGGAGGTCTATCTTTTCGGCACCGCCGGGTTCGGCGGGTCGGCCGTCTATTTTGACAAGATTCTGGACGCCGCGGCTGCCAACTTGCCCGCCGGGGTGCGGGTGGCCGGGCGGTACATGTGCCAGGGCAGGATGCCCCAGGCCGTCCGCACCCGCTACGAGGCCATGCCTGACAGCCCCCGCCGCCAGGCCATGCTGGACAACTTTGACGCGGCCCTGTCCCATCCCGACGCCGACGACCTGGACCATCTGTGCCGGGCCGTGACCGCCGCCCTGTAACCGCAGCTCCGCCGCCCGGGTCCCGGGCGGCTTTTTGTTTTTCCGGCCACGGATTTGTCATATTTATAGGGTATAATGCGGTAACCGACACAGAATGAACCGCAGGAGGGCAGGACTGTATGGCAAACACCACCAAACAGGCGCTGGAGGCATCCTTGAAAAAGATGATGCTGAAAAAGCCCCTGGACAAAATCACCATCCACGACATCACCGACGACTGCGGGATCAGCCGCATGGCCTTCTACTACCATTTCAAGGACATTTACGACCTGGTGGAGTGGGCCTGTGTGGAGGACGCCGCCCGGGCCCTGCAGGGCAAAAAAACCTGCGATACCTGGCAGGAGGGGCTGGCCCAGATCTTTGAGGCGGTGCTGGAAAACAAGCCTTTCGTGCTCAACGCCTACCGCTGCATCAGCCGGGACCAGATGGAACGCTTTTTGTACAAGCTGACCTACGGGCTGATCCGGGGTGTGGTGGACGAAAAGAGCGAAGGGGTGGCCATTTCCGAGCAGGACAAGATTTTTATTGCCGAATTTTACAAATACAGTTTTGTGGGCATCATGCTGGACTGGATCCGCCAGGGCATGAGTGCCGACTACCACGAGATCGTGACCCGCATGGCCCTGACCATGCAGGGCAACATCGACAATTCCATCCGCAACTTTGCCGCCCGGTAAAGTTTGTTATACAAAAGGGGCCCGGTGATGAAAAACTGATCACCGGGCCCTTTTTGTCAATTGTATGCCGCCGGGTTTCGGGGTACGCTATACCCACACCCAAAAAGAAAGGCGGTTTTGAATATGGCAAACAACTTTGTAAAACTGACGGCAGCCGCAGCCGGTCTGGCCGGCGCCGGGGCGGCCGTGGTCCTGGCCCGCAAGCACACCGCAGGCAAAAAGGCGGCACAGGCCCCCTCCGACTACCGCAACACCGAGCTGGGCATGCACAAAAAGAACAGCAAGGGCATCTACTATTCCAGCGGCAACTACGAGGCGTTTGCCCGCCCCGAAAAGCCCGCCGGCGTGGAGGAGAAGCATGCCTATCTGGTGGGCAGCGGCCTGGCATCCCTGGCGGCGGCCTGCTTCCTGGTGCGGGACGGGCAGATGCCCGGGTCCCACATCCACATCCTGGAAGCCATGGACGTGGCAGGGGGTGCCTGCGACGGCATCCACGACCCCACCCGGGGCTACATCATGCGGGGCGGCCGGGAGATGGAAAACCACTTTGAATGTCTGTGGGATCTGTTCCGCAGCATCCCGTCCCTGGAAACGCCGGGGGCTTCGGTGCTGGACGAGTTCTACTGGCTGAACAAGCACGACCCCAACTATTCCCTGTGCCGGGCCACCGAACACCGGGGCAAGGACGCCCACACCGACGGCCGGTTTGACCTGAGCCAGAAGGCCTGCATGGAGATCGTCAAGCTCTTCATGACCCCCGACGAGGATCTGTACGACAAGACCATCGAGGACGTGTTTGACGACGAGGTCTTCCACTCCACCTTCTGGCTGTACTGGCGCACCATGTTCGCCTTCGAGAACTGGCACAGCGCGCTGGAGATGAAACTGTATTTCCAGCGGTTCATCCACCACATTGCGGGGCTGCCGGATTTCAGCGCCCTGAAATTCACCCGCTACAACCAGTACGAATCCCTGATCCTGCCCATGCAGAAATATCTGGAAGATGCCGGGGTGGACTTCCAGTTCGGCACCGAGGTCACCAACGTGCTGTTTGACATCAAGGACGGCCGCAAGGTGGCCACCGCCATCGAATGCAAGGTCAACGGGGTGGAAAAGGGCATCGTCCTCACCGAGAACGACCTGGTGTTCGTGACCAACGGCAGCTGCACCGAGGGCACTGTCTACGGCGACCAGGACCACGCCCCCAACGGCGACGCCGAGGTGCGCACCAGCGGCTGCTGGAACCTGTGGAAGAACATTGCCAAGCAGGACCCGGCCTTCGGCCATCCGGAAAAGTTCTGCTCCGACATTTCCAAAACCAACTGGGAGTCGGCCACCATCACCACCCTGGACGAAAAGATCGTCCCGTATATCACCAACATCTGCCAGCGGGACCCCCGCAGCGGCAAGGTGGTCACCGGCGGCATTGTCAGCTGCAAGGATTCCGCCTGGCTGCTGAGCTGGACCATCAACCGGCAGGGGCAGTTCAAAGAACAGGACCCTGAAAAGGTCTGCATCTGGGTGTACGGCCTGTTCACCGATGTGCCCGGCGATTATGTGAAAAAGCCCATGAAGGACTGCACCGGCCGGGAAATCACCGAGGAATGGCTGTACCATCTGGGGGTGCCGGTGGATGATATTCCCAGACTGGCGGCCCACAGTGCCGTCTGCGTGCCCACCATGATGCCCTATATCACCGCCTTCTTCATGCCCCGGGCCAAGGGGGACCGCCCCGACGTCATTCCCGACGGCTGCGTGAACTTTGCCTTTCTGGGCCAGTTTGCGGACACCCCCCGGGACACCGTTTTCACCACCGAATATTCGGTGCGCACCGCCATGGAGGCGGTGTACGGTCTGCTGGGTGTGGACCGCGGCGTGCCCGAAGTGTGGGGCAGTGTGTACGACGTGCGGGATCTGCTGGAAAGCTCGGTGCGGCTGATGGACGGCAAGTCTCCCCTGGAGATGGAACTGCCCGGACCCCTGAATCTGCTGAAAAAGCCCCTGCTGAAAGCCGTGCAGGGCACCGTGGTGGAAAAGCTGCTGCGTGACCACCATGTGATCAAGGACGGCATGCTGTAAATTCCGATTTTTGCGCTCCCGTGGGTCCGCCCGGCCCCGGGGGCGCTTTTTTCGGCAAAAACCGGAGGAAACCGCGGTTTCTTTACAAAACCGAAACAACCCAGCCGTATAATGAGCAACAAAAGGAGTGTGTTTCCCATGACCTGCGCCACCGCTGTCCGCCCTTCCCGCGTGTATGCACCGCCCCGCACCGGTCTGGTGTGCGGCGGGGTCATTCTCTGCCTGGGGTTCTGCGCCGGGGTGTATTCCCTGTGCGGGGCCGATCTGTGGGCCGGTGCGCGGCTGCTGCTCTGCCTGGTGTTCTATCTGCTTGCCCCCGGGCTGGCCCTGGCCCTGCGCCTGGCCCCTCGGGGGCCCGGTCTGCGGCCACTGTGCACCCTGGTCTGCGGCTGTGCCCAGCTGCTGGTCTTCTATGTGGCGGCCATCCGCCTGGACTGGCTGCCGTTGCTGTATGTGGGGCCCCCAGCCCTGCTGGTCTGGATGGTGGTGCTGCATCTGCACCGGGAAGATCTGCCCCGCCGGGCGGCCGTGGGCATCCGGTATCTGTACCTGCTGTTCACCCGCCGGTGGGCGCTGGTGCTGCTGTGGGCGGTCCTGTGCGTTTTTTCGGCCCTGAGTTTCAGCGCCGTCAACCCCCATCCCACCGCCGCCGGGGCCATGGTGCCCAACCGGGACCTGTTGTGGAACGTGGGCAACGCCGAGGCGTTCCGCAAGGCTTTTCCCGCCCAGGATATCCGGTTTGCGGGGGTGCGGTTCTCCTACCATTATCTGACCGAGATGCTGGCCGCCGCTTTGTCCCTGGTCAGCGGGGCCTCCTGCTACGACCTGTTCGCCTTCTTTCTGCCCCCGGTTTTCCTGGCCGGGGAGATCGCCGCCCTGTACTGGCTGGGGCGTGCGCTATACAAAAGTAAAACTATTGCAAGTTCTATACCATTTGTATTTTTTTGCTTTCAGTGCGCCTCCCTGTGGAAGGTCTTCCGCACCGGGGACAGCATCTTCGGCAACACCATGCTGCGGCATCTGACCTCCAACATCAACGCCCAGGCCACCACGGTGATTTTGTTCTGCGCCTTTCTGGCCCTGTTTGCCCGGCTGGGGCGGGAACGGTTCGGGGGCGGCGTGGGGCTGTGGGG
>PPYE01000727.1_pt1 | contig 15715 bp, 11 predicted proteins | sample 1559881 | NCBI WGS metagenome assembly PPYE01 (sample SAMN08240022, study PRJNA423297) | Human gut metagenome, whole genome shotgun sequencing project. | reverse complement strand
GATATATCGAAATATCTACCGTAGATAAAATAATAAACAATAACTATTGACATAATTAATTTACAGAAATAAAATAGATACAAGGAGGGAACGGTATGGATATTAAGGAACTGAATGAAAAGAGATTATTAAAGAAGATGTCTTATGAAGATATTGCAGAATTTACCGGTATAAAACAAGAGGATGTGAAGGCAATATTATTGGAACAAACGAAAGAGTATTCCTACGAGGGATTACTGGCAATGGAACAGGCTATTTTATCAGGAGATCGAATGCCGTTTGCTTATAATGCAATTGAACACAGACCTGTGATGATCCGGGAGGAGCCTTATCGATATTATGCAAGAGAATATACGGAGGAAGATTGGAAACGTATATCGGAGCATACCAGAGCGGAACTGATTCATGGTAGATTATATATGATGGGACAGCCTAGTCGCATGCATCAGTGGATTGTTTCAGAACTTATGTATTTGATAAAAGATTATATCAGAAAGCATAAAGGAAAATGTAAGGTATATAGTGCACCTTTTGGTGTGCGGTTATTTCAGGATGATTCTGTAATTGTGGAACCAGATATTTCTATGATATGCAGAGAAGATATTTTGACGGATAAAGGATGTGAAGGCGCACCGGATTGGGTAATAGAGGTTGTATCTGTGAGCAATTCAAGTTATGATTATAACACGAAACTTGAACAGTATCAGAAAGCAGGAGTAAGAGAGTGCTGGATCATAGATCCATTTCGTCGCACTGTATTGATGTGGCTTCGGGATTGCTCGGAGAAAAGTGGCTATTATAGTTACGATAAGAAGGTGGAGGCTTGGTGTCTAGATGGATTCCACGTGCGGATGGCTGAGATAGAAGAGACATTTTGATGACAGATTATAGAGACATATGAACCATTCGACTGTATTTTGGCAGGAGGTGGAGAAGTATTATCCGGAGTATAAGAAATGCAGGAAAGCATTACAGATGTATCAGCTGGTAAGAGGAGAAAAGGATAATGAAAGCAATAGTATTTGATGTGGATGACACAATATATGACCAACAGGTGGTATTTGACCAGGCTTGCAGGGATGTATTTGGAGAATTAAAAGGTGTGTCGTTGGTAGATTTATTTAAGGCGAACCGTTATTATAGTGATGAGAGTTTTGATGCCATGGGGCGGGGTGAAATGACAAAAGAAGAAATGTACATTTACCGTATTAAGCGTGCCATGGAGGAGTTTCATTTACCGATTACGGATGAGCAGGCGGTAAGATATCAGGAACGCTATGTATACTATGGTACCCAGATTACGGTATCGGATCAGATGCGGCAGATATTGGAATACTGTGGTGAGCGGATGAAGCTTGGCGTTATTACCAATGGACCGTCGGCGCATCAGTGGAGAAAGATAAAGACGCTGAATCTGGAACGATGGGTGAATCCAGAGTATATATTTGTATCCGGTGATGTGGGCGTCAACAAACCAGAACGCGGAATCTTTGAACATGCAATGAAAAAGATGGGGATGCAGAATCCGGAGGATATTGTATATGTAGGGGATTCTTATGAAAAGGATATTTTGGGAGCAACCGGCGCAGGCTGGAATGCTATCTGGTTAGAGCGGAGAGGACGTGAAGTGCCAGAGGATATTCCAGAACACACGTCGATTGCCAGAAGTGAAGAAGATTTATTTCAATTAATCAGGAAAATGTCATGAATATCAATATCATATCACAATACAAAGGTCTGAGAAGAGAGAATTACATATTATGTTTTGGCCGTTTGGTTACGGCGATGGGCGCGATGGTCCGGCCGATGCTGACGATGATACTGAGTCAGAAGCTTGGTATGAATGCGGTGCAGGTCGCATGGGTAACAGCGCTTATGGGTATTTTATCGATTCCGGCGAATCTGGTCGGAGGTAAAATGGCAGACCGTTTCAGTAAGAAAATGAATATCGTCTATCTGGATATTGTATCGGTGGTCTGTTATATTATCTGCGGCTTGATACCGCTTAGCGGTAAATCCATTGTGCTGATGTTTATCGCCTCTACCTGTCAGAATATGGAGAATCCTTCATATAATTCGCTGACGGCAGACATTACGCTGACGGAGGATCGAGAGAGAGGATATTCGTTGCAGTATCTGATGGGCAACCTGGGAGGCGTTATGGCTTCGGCAGTTGCAGGATTTATGTTCCGTAATTATCTGTGGCTGGCGTTTCTACTCAGTGGAATATCCATTGGGATTTCATCAGTTTTGATTTTTCTATTTGTGCAGAATATTACACCAGTAAAAGACATTAGCCAGAAGGCGGTCTATCAGGCAGATCGCCATGGAGAGAGTCTGTGGACGATCCTGTGGGAAAACAGGCTGATTCTGTTGTATATCCTGACAGCCAGCGGTTACGGCGCAATGTATCAGATGTATAATTATCTGGTGCCAATGGATCTGGTGCGGCTGCATGGAGATACCGGAGCAGTGATCTATGGAACAGTTACCAGTGTAAACTGCATTATCGTGGTTATATTTACACCGATATTTACCAAGTTATTACATAGATTTTCAGAGCCTGTTAAGACGATGTATGGATATCTGATGATGCTGTTTGGATATGGAATTTTTCTTGTATTTGCCGGTCATATATCGTTTTATTACGTGGCAATGATCGTGATGACGTGGGGCGAGGTATCTAATATGCTGGCAGAGAGTCCGTATCTGACCAGACGTATGCCAGCCAGCCACAGAGGGCGTGTGCATGGTCTGATGGAAGTGACAAGGATTGGTGTAATGAGTGGATATCAGATGTTGATCGGAGTGATCTATAAGAATTCTACGCCGACATTTACCTGGATCATAGTGCTTATGACAGGTGCATTGTTCCTGGGATTAACAGGGATTCTGGCGGCAAAGGATAAGAGAAGATATAAGAATTTGTATCGAGTCTAATTATATAACGTAAAACCCCTTCACAGTGGCTGGCTGTGAAGGGGTTTCTTGTCGTTATAGTTATCTAAAAGGAATGAGAGTAAAGTGTGCACTGTAATCGGTCTACAGTGTTAACTTTATGAGGGAGATAGTTGTTGGTCTTTCAACTATCTGTCTTATAGTATATAGATGAAATATGACAGAAATATGTTCTTTATCTAAAAGAAAAAGAAAATTTCTTAAGAAGTTCTTGCGAAAACATAAATAAAACCTTGTTTTGTCATATTTCAATACTGTTTCGGTTTGGAAATCATCTAATTACTGAATCCGGACATACTCTGGTACAGGATCACATTCCAGGTACAGTCATTCTGATCATTATCGGACATGTGTTTAGTCTATCCAAAAAATCCCAAAAATGTGATGAGAATATGATTGATGTTTGACCATTTTCTGAATGATGTATAGAATAGATAATATGAATATTGCAGAAAAATTTATCAACACACATGAATTGACAAAGGAAGAATATGTAGAATTGATCCGGCTGGCAGAGTCAGATGTGCAGGTCCGAGAGCAGCTAAAGGAGGAAGCAGTTCGGCTTCAAAAAAAATATTATGGCACAGATGTTTATACCCGTGGATTGATTGAATTTACCAATTATTGCAGGAATAACTGCTATTATTGCGGAATTAGAAATGGTAACAGAAATGCACAGCGCTATCGTTTGACGAAAGAGGAGATACTTGACTGCTGTGCCAATGGATATGAACTGGGATTTCGGACATTTGTGCTGCAGGGCGGCGAGGATCCGTATTATACAGATGAAAAACTGGCGGAGATTGTCCGGGAGATGCGGGTGTTGTATCCGGAGTGTGCGATCACATTGTCTGTAGGAGAACATTCGAAAGAAACATACCGATTGTGGAAAGAAGCGGGAGCGGACAGATACCTGCTCCGACATGAGACAGCCAGTGATGAATTATATCAGAAGTTACATCCGACGGAAATGAAATTATCGGAACGCAAACAATGTCTTTATGATCTGAAAGAACTTGGATATCAGGTGGGCGCCGGATTTATGGTAGGTGCACCGGGGCAACAGATTTCAGATCTGGCAGAGGATCTGGTTTTTTTAAAAGAACTGGAGCCTCATATGGTAGGAATCGGACCATTTATTCCGCATCACGACACCAGATATGCAGAAGAAAAAGCCGGAAGTGTAGAGCGGACGTTACTATTATTATCCATTATCCGGATATTGCTTCCGGGAGTATTGCTTCCTGCGACAACGGCACTGGGGACAATGGATCCGCTGGGACGTGAAAAAGGATTGCAGGCGGGAGCAAATGTTGTAATGCCGAATCTGTCTCCGGTGAAGAACCGAAAGCAGTATGAACTGTATGACAATAAGATTTGTACGGGTGAAGAGGCTGCGGAATGTAGAGGATGTCTGTCCAGAAGAGTAGCAAGTGTCGGTTATCAGCTGGTCAGCGACCGCGGAGATTCACGGATGTAATGCGTGGAAATATTGGATAGAGTAAAGAAGAAGTATAGTTCCAATATACGGTAAGATATGTTATATTAAAAATGTCGGGGGAGTGGCGGCAGGTCCACCCTCCCCTTGATGTCCCTTAATTTAGAATTTTATTTTTTCATTAATTTTAGCAATCTGTTGATCTGCTTTTTTCAAAATCTTTTCGTTATTTGTTTCCAAAGCCAGTTCTCGAACTTCCTGCCAGTCTTCCAGCTCGTCGAGAAGCATACCTTTGTATTGTTCGTTAGTCATACCCATTTCTTCCATAATAACTCCTTTCTTCGCCTGCCTCGAATATTAGCCTTTATGTAAGCTAATGATATTCTGTGATGTTGAGGTGAAAGCCCCGATTATGATGCCTGCAGATTGTTTCGTGCTCTGCACTCCCACAATCCTCCCAATCATTCGCATATCGTGGGATTACCATCCCACTTTTATGCGAATATTGGGGCGGGGCTCAAGGTCTTTCATCCACTTATGAGCAAGCTCATGTGGATTTAGACTTTTTGCCCCTGGCATCATTATATAGAGCAACAATAAAGTATCATATATAATTAATATAACACACATTACGAAAACTTGCCATGAAAAGATAAAAAATATATTTTAATTATCAAATACATTTGTTCTGAGGAGATAAAATGGCATCGGACCAGCATCTAATACCGCTTTATGGAAGCGAATCTGTGAGAAATCATCTCCCCATTTTTTCATTGCTTCTTTTTTCAGTTCCATAAATTCAACGTAACCAATATAATACTTGAGATAGTTTGCCGGATCTGCGGTGATCAGATCGTAGATCTTTGAGATGGTCGCCGCATCCTGAATACTGTAATCACGGAAGAATGAGATGGTATCTTTGCGATTCCAACCGTCGTAATGAATGCCGATATCTGCAAGAGCATAGAGACCGAGCAGAACGGAAGCATTGTGTTGGCGCAGGGATGCTTCGTCTTTTGGCAAACCGGAAAAGTAATAACTTATCATTTCTGTGTAAGTTGCCCAACCTTCGGTATAGCCGCCACAGTCTAAGAGACTGCGTATCGGCTCGGGATCTGTGGATGCATAATAGACATGCTGATACAGATGACCGGGAAATCCTTCGTGTGCCAGTGTCGTAAATAGAGTCAGATCGTCCGGCAGATGGAGCGAGTTGATGTAAATGGTCTGCCCTTCGGTGTTATCGATAGCGGGAACCATGTAGAATGCCGGACTCACATATTCAGCCACGTCAGCTTGAACGTATTTTACCTGCGTATTCACAGCTTCGATGGATGGGAAGAATCGTTCAGTTTTCTGTTGGAGATCGTTTAGGATGGCAGCAGGGTTTGAGTCCTGTAAGGTGAATGCATCTAATGTGGTATCGCTTAAATTGGATGAATCTGTTCTGGAAGCGTATTCAGGCGAAGTGAGAACGGTCTGCATGGCGATGAGATCCGACTGGATCTGTGTCATGGTCAGTTCTTTCAATTCATCTATGGAACGATCAGAGCCGGTTTCACATTTGACCAGATGCTGGTAATAATTTTTACCGTCCGGAAGGCGGCATAGTCCACCGGAACTGCCACTTTTGGATTTTAATGTTTCCAATGCAGTAATCAGATTCTGATAAGCGGGAAATACATATTCTTTGAGTGCGGATTCATTCTGTGCAATATAAGCTTTTTTTGTATCAGCAGAACAGCCAGAGAGATTATTGATGCGATCTTCAAAGGAAGAGTAAAGATAATTACTGCTTCCCATATTAAGAAAGGTATTACATTCTTTGATCACGGAATCGGCTGTGGAGGATGCCATGAACAGACCGGCATCCGCTTTGGACGTTTCAAAACCGGTTAGAGAATCGAAGTGTTCCGGGAGTGTTTTCAGCAGGGCAAGATATGTATCCACATCTGTGGTATCAGCAAATTGATATTCAGATAATAAAATAGGAAGCTGTGTCTGAATCCCTGTAAGAGGGCTGATGGGTTCTTCGTATAACAGATATGGAATTCCGGACAGAGTGTTGGAGAAGGAATCCTCTAAAAGTTTCCAGATGGTCTGATTGGAAGGAGAGAGTTCGGCATAAGGGATGTCTTTCAGTTGGGCAAGATTATTTTCGGCAGCAGTACTGATATCAGAGGAAGAAACGGAATAATTTCCGAAAGAAATGATGGGATTGCTTATTCCGTAGTTGTCCGGGTTCTGCAGTGTATAGTGAAGGGTAATACTGTTGCTGTTTACCTCTTCCTGAAAGAGAGCATCGGTAAAGGCGTCGAATGTTGTATCCGCATCGGCATATATCCGGCAGCTTAACAGACAGCACACGGTCAATGCAGAGACAGCCAGAATCAGAAGAGCAATGAGAGAACGTTTTTTAGACATAAAGAGTATCCTGATCGTTTTTGTCTATAGATATGCAGGAGACAGCAGGTCTCATGCATATGGAGAAAATACAGAAATTCAGCGGTTTATGCGGATGAGCAATAAATTTGCTTTAAATCTAAATTGCATCAATTATAGATTACTGCTATAATTGAAAAAGAGTGCGCTCGGTATTTGGGTGTATGATAAATACAAATGATAGAAAAGGAATGAATGGGGTAGAAAATATGGAATTATTTGTAAAAGTAATGAATACCGTGAATGACATTGTATGGCATCCGGTTATGTGTGTATTCCTGATGATCGCTGCGGTATGGTTTACCGTCCGGTTGAAGGGAATGCAGGTTCGCAGAGTAAAGGATATGGCAAAATGTCTGCTCGAGAAAGGTGATAATAAACAAGATAAAGCACTGTCACCATTCCAGGCATTTGCAACAACTGTAGGAGGACGTATCGGAACCGGTAATATTGCGGGTACAGCAACTGCTATTTTTATGGGGGGTCCGGGAGCCGTTTTCTGGATGTGGATCACAGCGATTCTCGGTGCATCTACTGGTATGGTAGAGTGTATCCTTGGTCAGGCATACAAGACGAGAAACTTAGGAGAGCTGACCGGAGGACCGGCGTTCTATATGTCTAAGGGAATTAAGAATAAGACACTTGGTAAGATTCTTGCCGTGTTATTCTGTATCGCTGTATTTATCGGACCTGGCTTCCTGCTTCCGGCTATGCAGACACAGACAGCAGCCACTGCCGTAAAGGGAGCATTTGGAATTCCATTTGTAGTAGTAGGAATCGGAATGGTAATTATCGTTGGTGTCGTAACTATGGGTGGTATCAAGCGAATCGGACAGGTAGCAGAGTTCCTTGCACCGATCATGTGCGGCATTTATCTGTTAGTTATGGTCATTATTATGATCGTGAATGCGGAAAGAATTCCATCCGTATTTGGTTCTATTTTTGCAAGTGCATTTGGTAAAGATGCGGTATTTGGCGGAATCGTAGGATCAGCGCTGTCATGGGGAATTAAGAGAGGATTCTTCTCTAACGATGCCGGTAATGGTATGAGTCCGCTGATCTCTGCGACGACAGATACATCCCATCCTGTAAAACAGGGATTGGTTCAGGGATTTTCCGTATATGTGGATACACTTCTGGTATGTACCTGTACAGGATTGTCGGTACTTCTTGCGGGTACTTATAATGTAGCTGCGGATGGTGTTGGTGATGTGCTGTTAGTAGAGCATGCGAAAGGTATTCAGTATGGTATCGCATTTATGCAGGAAGCAATGGCAACGACGATCGGACAGGCAGGAGCTATGCTGCTTGCGGTAATCTTGTTTATCTTTATTTTCACAACAATGCTGTCATATTCTTATCAGTTAGAGTCAACATGTAAGTACTTATTTGGTGAAAATAAATGGGTTGTTACATTTGTACGTATTCTGTTCCTAATATTCTGTATGTTTGGTATTCTGATTGATGGAGATACGATCTGGCCAATGGGTGATATCGGTGTAGGATGTATGCTGTGGGTAAATACATTCAGTATCCTGCTTCTGACACCGGTACTGATGCGTATCGTGAAGGATTATGAGAAGCAGAGAGCACAGGGACTGAATCCGCTGTTTGACCCGGCAACGGTCGGAATTGAGGATGAAGCCGGTGTATGGAATCAGTATGTAGAAGAAAAGAAGAAGCGTGGAGATTATGAGAATCCGGCGCTCGGATATGAGAAGAAAAACTAGAGTGTGTTTCCGGCTGAAAATAAGCCGTTATACGAAATCGCGCGTCTTGACTTTCAGAAACATATGTGTTACGATTTTTGTCAGATTAGACAAACGCAATGACGAAGAGAGTACGCAGAAGGAAGTTCTACAGAGAAGTCCCATAAGGCTGAGAGGGATGGATGGAAGACTGCGGAAGATGGCTTCTGAGTGGTGTAGATGAACTGGAATGGCATTTGTTGGAGAGATGATGCCAGATAATACAGTAAATCTGCAATGGGTGCGCCCGTTACAGCGTCATGGTGTGATGCACCAGTTGAGACTCCTGCTGTGAGGCTGTGAGTGAAGAGAAGTGGTAACACGATAGATATCGTCTTCTTTGATCTGAAAGGATCAGAGAAGGCGTTTTTCTTTTGTAACATTACGTTTGTTCAAACATTTTAAAATGGGTTAGGAGAGAGAATTATGTGTGAAAAATGTAGTAAACCAAAGTTTTATATGACTACAGCGATTGCGTATACTTCAGGAAAGCCGCATATCGGTAATACTTACGAGATCGTGCTGGCTGATGCAATTGCACGATATAAGAGAAAACAGGGATATGATGTGTTTTTCCAGACAGGTACTGACGAACATGGTCAGAAGATTGAACTGAAGGCAGAAGAAGCCGGTGTAACACCTAAGGAATTTGTAGATGACGTGTCTGGTCAGATTAAAGAAATCTGGGATCTGATGAATACATCTTATGACAAATTTATCCGTACGACAGATCCGGATCATGAGAAACAGGTACAGAAGATCTTTAAGAAACTGTATGATCAGGGAGACATTTACAAAGGATCTTATGAAGGTATGTATTGTACTCCATGTGAGTCTTTCTGGACAGAGTCTCAGTTAGTAGACGGTAAATGCCCGGACTGCGGACGTGAGGTTCAGCCTGCACAGGAAGAGGCATATTTCTTCAAAATGAGTAAGTATGCAGATCGTCTGATCGAGCATATCAATACACATCCGGAATTTATTCAGCCGGTATCCAGAAAGAATGAGATGATGAACAACTTCCTGCTTCCGGGACTGCAGGATCTGTGTGTATCCAGAACCTCCTTTAAATGGGGAATCCCGGTAGACTTTGATGACAAGCATGTCGTATACGTATGGCTGGATGCGCTGACCAACTACATTACCGGAATTGGATATGATGCAGATGGTAACAGCAGCGAAATGTATAAGAAGAACTGGCCGGCAGACCTGCATCTGATCGGTAAAGATATTATCCGTTTCCATACCATTTACTGGCCAATCTTCCTGATGGCACTGGGTGAGCCATTACCGAAACAGGTATTTGGACATCCATGGCTGCTGCAGGGTGATGGCAAGATGAGTAAATCTAAAGGAAATGTGCTGTATGCAGATGAACTGGTAGATTTCTTTGGAGTAGATGCGGTACGTTACTTTGTATTGCATGAGATGCCGTTTGAAAATGATGGTGTGATTTCATGGGAGCTGATGGTAGAGCGTCTGAATTCAGACCTTGCCAATACACTGGGTAACCTGGTAAATCGTACCATTTCCATGACGAACAAATACTTTGGCGGAAGTGTAACAGATAAGGGTGTGGCTGAAGCTGTAGATGCTGATCTGAAGGCTGTTGTAGAGAATACACCGAAGGTTGTTGAGTCTAAGATGAATGATCTGCGTGTGGCAGATGCGATTACAGAGATCTTTACACTGTTCAAACGATGTAACAAATATATTGATGAGACGATGCCATGGGCACTGGCAAAAGATGAGGCTGCAAAGGATCGTCTGGAGACAGTACTGTACAACCTGATTGAGAGCATTAAGGCCTGCGCAAGAGAGCTGGAGCCATATATGCCTGAGACATCAGAGAAGATCCTGGCACAGCTTGGCGACGGTAAAGTAACCGAGAAGCCTGAGATTCTGTTCCAGAGACTGGATCTTGAAGAGGTTATGAAGAAAGTCGAAGAGCTTCATCCGCCGGTACAGGAAGCGCCGGAGCAGAAGGAAGAGGAAGATGTGATCGATATCGAAGCAAAACCGGAGATCACATTTGACGACTTTGGCAAAATGCAGTTCCAGGTAGGCGAGATCATTGCCTGCGAGGAAGTGAAGAAGTCTAAGAAACTGCTGTGTTCACAGGTGAAGATCGGAAGCCAGGTAAAACAGATCGTATCTGGTATTAAGAAACAGTACAGTGCAGAAGAGATGGTAGGTAAGAAGGTTATGGTTCTTGTGAACTTGAAGCCAGCGAAGCTTGCCGGAGTACTGTCTGAGGGTATGCTGCTATGTGCAGAGGACGCAGACGGTAACCTGTCATTGATGACACCTGAGAAAAATATGCCTGCAGGAGCAGAAATCTGCTAATAGGAATATCTGGAGGAATTATGATATTTGACACGCATGCGCATTATGACAGTGAACAGTTTGATGAAGACCGCGAGACCCTGCTTGCTTCTATGAAAGAAGCAGGCGTGGGTATGATCGTCAATGTGGCAGCATCCTATGAATCCTGCTTCGAAGTGCCGAAACTGGCGGAGAAGTATCCATTTATGTATGCGGCAGTCGGCGTGCATCCGGATGAAGTGGGCGACCTGAATGAAGAAACATTTGCCCGTATGAAAGAACAGTTCAAGTTGGATAAGGTAGTGGCTGTCGGTGAAATCGGTCTGGATTACTACTGGGACAATGAGCCACACGAGATACAGAAGAAATGGTTCATCCGTCAGCTTGATCTGGCAAGGGAACTGGATCTTCCGGTGATGATCCACAGCCGTTCCGCGGCAGCAGATACCATGGAGATTATGAAAGAACATGGACAGGGACTGCGGGGGATTATCCACTGTTATTCGTATTCGCTGGAAATGGCAAAAGAGTATGTGAAAATGGGCTATCACATCGGTATCGGCGGTGTGGTGACATTCAAGAATGGCAAGAAGCTAAAAGAAGTTGCCGAGGCGATTCCGCTGGAATCCATTGTGCTGGAAACGGACTGTCCGTATATGGCTCCGGAACCATTCCGTGGTAAGCGAAACAACTCTTCTTACATTCGATATGTGGCAGAGGAGATTGCTAGGCTGAAGGGTATTACGGCAGAAGAAGTAATAGAGCAGACGGAAATCAATGCGAAAAAGCTGTTATTAAATGAATAAGAATAAATGAAAAGTGGGAGTATTGCATGAATAAACGTGCGATACTTCCACTTTTGTGTATTCATGGCGAGGAGAAACGCCTTTTACTTATTCGATTGCTGTGGATCTGTTTTGTCAGTGCCTGAATTGGAAGAGATACCAAGAATGGTATTGAATACAGATCTGTAATTGTCTACCAGATCACCGGTACTGTTGCCGGCGGCCCAGGTGAATGAGATACTTCGAAATGCATGAAACAAGGCATAAGCAATATTCTCGGCTGGAGCAGTAGATGAAATTTCGTGTTCGAACTGAGCGTTTCGGATTGTTCGGATGGTTGTTTTGTATAAATACATTTCGTCTGGAAAAACAGCAGTCTCTTTGCCTTGAAGCTTTTCGGAATAAAGCTTGTTGATAATAGGCTGACCCAGTTCTTCTGCGTTCACACTATAGGCGCTCAATAATTTCCATAAAATATCTACATTGGAAGACTGTTCTGTAAAAGTTGTCAAAAGTTCTTCAGTATGGATACCAACATATTCTATGACATCGGATAGAATGTCATCTTTTGATGAAAAATGATAATAAAAAGTACGTTTTGTGACACCGGCGGCGTCACAAATTTGCATCACGGTAACATTATCGAACCCATGCTGTCGAAAAAGATTCATGGCGCATGTGTGAATGCGATCTTTGGTAGAACGTCCTTTTTTTCTTTTTTGAGTCTTTTTTTGTTCTAAATTCATAAAAACCTCCAATGTTGATTAGTTAAAAATTGTTAATATTGACGTTTTGCGATAAATGTTTAACAAATGATATTGACAAAATATTGACAATACTTTAAAATTTGTTTTGTTACCGTGGTAACAAAAAATGGATGAAACAAAAGCTTTTTGAAGAGTGCTTTTGATATTATTATACCATTCATTTTGGAATATGCCACATGATTTTGTTACTTATTAGGTGAGGAGTGCAAAGATGAACAAATTATTCGAACCCATGAAAATCGGAAGTCTGACATTGAAAAACAGAATTGTTATGGCACCGATGGGAACAACAACAGATGTAACCAATGCTTTCAACATGCGAGATGTAAAGTATTATGGAGAGAGAGCAAAGGGAGGATGCGGTCTTGTATTAACAGGTGCAGTTGTAGCTTCAACAGAATTTGAACCGGCGCCTTGTCAGAAGCTGACAAATACAAAAGATGTTTATATGCTTCAGTTGGTTGCTGAACGTGTACATTTTTATGGGGCAAAGTTTGGCATTCAGCTGTCTCCAGGCATCGGTCGTATGAACTGGATTGATCCGCATACCCCGCCGTATTCTTCCAGTCCGATTCCAAATTATTATGTGCCGGAGATGTTATGTAGAGAGATTCCGACTGATGGTGTAAAACGACTGGTCAAGGCAATGGGTGAATCTGCAAAACTTGCACAGGATGCGGGAGTAGATATTATTGAACTTCATGCGTATGGTGGTTATCTGATTGATCAGTTCACTTCTGCAAAATGGAATCATCGAACGGATGAGTATGGAGGAAGTTTTGAAAATCGTCAGCGTTTCTTAAAAGAGATTGTAGAAGAAGTGCGGCGTTGTTGCGGTAAGAATTATCCGATTGCTATCAAGATGACAATAGATAGTACCGATGATGAGAGACCAATGGAAGAAGGAATTGCAATTGCGAAATATCTTGCTGATTCTGGTCTTGTTGATATGATTCATTATGGACGTGGTTCTTATTCATGTCGATGGAAGATGGTAAGTTCTGTGTATCAGCCGGTAGGATTTGATCTTGACCTTGCACCAACGATTAAGAAAATAGCAGGAGATATTCCGGTTATGGCACACGGCAAGTTGAATCATCCGGATGTCGCTGAGAAAGCGGTGAAAGATGGTATCGTAGATTTGATTGCTATTGGTCATGGGTTGATTGCAGATCCACATTGGGCAAACAAGGTAAAAAAAGGCAGACTGGATGATATTAATCCTTGTATTGGTTGTGGTGAGTGTCATTTTAATGCAATGAAGGGACATTCCAGACCTTGTGCTGTAAATGTGCATGGTATGAGAGAAGGAGAGTTCGAATTGGTGCCGGCCAAAACAGATATGAAGATCATGGTTATTGGTGGTGGACCAGGTGGTCTGAAAGCAGCAGCAACTGCAGCTGAAAGAGGATACCGTGTTTCATTATATGAAAAAAATACATATCTTGGCGGTGCGATGACAGCAGCAGGAGCACCAAGATTTAAGACTGATGTAAAAGATCAGGTAGAGTATTTGAAGAGACAGGTTGTTAAATACAATGTAGATGTTCGTTTAAATACGCTGGTTGATATCGAAGATGTGAAGAGGGAAAATCCAGATTATGTTGTGGTTGCTACTGGAGCTAACCCGTTTATTATTCCAGTTCCGGGACACGATAAGCCAATTGTCAGTGCTGCAATTCCGGTTTTGATGAATCGACGTCAAGTTGGTCAGAGAGTAGTAGTAATCGGAGGCGGTGATGTAGGCTGTGAATTGACCTGTGAGTTACGTCTTCAGGGAAAAGAAGTTACAATTGTTGAGATGTTAGATGATATTCTCATGGCAGGACAGAGCTTTGTAGCAAATCATCAGAATATTCGTTATCTGGTAGAGAATTCCGGAGCAAAGCTGATGGTTGGAACCAGACTGATGGAAGTTCTCGATGATGGTATTCTTGTATCTAAGAATGATGAAGTTCAGAAGATTGAGTGCGATAGTGTGGTATTTGCTACGGGATATAAGGCAAATCATGATCTGTATATGGATATTCTGAAGGCTGGCTATGAATGTGCACAAATTGGGGATAATGTAAAACCTGGCAAGATTATCAGTGCGATACATCAAGGATATCATTGTATCCGCGTTTTGGAAGAAGATTAAGTACTGTAAACGATAATAATAAAAAAAGGAGAAAAAATATGTCGATTCAAACAAAAGCAATCATTAATGACGAAGATGATGTTCTCGTATATATTGATCCATCAAAAAGAGCAATTGTGACAATTGCATTGTTAATAGGTTTCTTTGGCATTCATTTTTATATGCGAGCATTCTCTATGTGTACATCTTACATTATGGCTGATTGGGATGCTGGCCAGTATTATTCGGCTGGTAAGGCTCTCCAGACTGCAATCATGGTAGTAGCAACATCTGTTTCTATGTTCCTGATTCCAAAGATGGGTATCCGTAAGATTATGGGTGGATCATTGCTCATTGTTATATTATGTGATATCGGAACATTATTTGCTCCAAATCTCTTGGTATTCTTAATTTGTGTAATGATTCAGGGAATTGGTAATGCCGGTTTGATTGCTAATATGATTTCGATGATGAATAAGATTTGGCAGCCGTCAAAACGTGCAATGTGGTTATCTACGATTGGCATTACTCAGGGGATTGCGGCAATTATTGTTCCGACACTTGCAGGACTCCTGATTGATCATTGGGGATGGCAGTCTGTTTATTATGTAATGATAACAATTCAGGCAATCGGATTCATTAGCATGATGATCTTTACACCGAAAGATACAACACAGCGTAATTATGAAGAGAAACCGTTTGATGTAAAGGGAACACTTTTGTTTGTTGTATGGGTTTGCTGTATTGTCCTTGCCTGCAATTTTGGTAATGCATGGGGCTGGACTAATCCTGCAATTATTGCGTTCCTTGCGGTTGGTCTTGTTGGACTTGTTTTATTTATTAATGTTGAGTATAAAATGGGATCAAAGGCAATCTTCCCCGTAAAGTTATTTAAAGAAAACCGTAACTGTACAATGATTTTTCTTCAGTCATTCTTTGCATGTGCAGTATGTATGGGACAGTTTGTATTTGTTATTTACTATATGCAGGTAGTGATGGGATTATCGGCAGCAGTTTCAGCAATTCCGTTTACCATTTTCTCAATCGGTACACTGGTAATGCCTACGGTATATGGCTATATTTATAAAAAAACCGGAAAATGCAAAGCATTGTTGATTGTTACAATGTTGTTA
>PPYE01662484.1_pt1 | contig 15720 bp, 18 predicted proteins | sample 1559881 | NCBI WGS metagenome assembly PPYE01 (sample SAMN08240022, study PRJNA423297) | Human gut metagenome, whole genome shotgun sequencing project. | reverse complement strand
TCTCCCGGTGGCTCCTGGTCAGAGGGTGCCGTATGCGTACACTGACTTGTTCGGTTTTCAAGGTGCGGATGATAAGTGAAAGGACTCCGCCCGTTCTTTTTTCTGCCTGTTATTCGGCGCAAGGAAAAGGGCGGATGATTTGTCCTTTCACCCTCTAGGCAGCGAGAAGGGCGATTTTATAACCCCCTTTTTAAAAGTTTTTGAAATTTGTGCAGATGCTTCAAAACTGCAACTTGTGAAATGTGCAATTTCACGGCGATTTCGGACTGTGTATAGCCGGCGACTGCCAGCAGGAGGATCTCCTTATCCCGCATGGTCGCCCTTTGGGACAGGCCTGGTAAGATGTTCTCCAACTGGGTGTCCAGGTCTTTCTTGGGCTAGGAAAAGTATTCCACGGGGTTGTCCAGGCGGGGATCGTCCCAGTATTCGATCCGGGAAGGAGTTTTGTCTTGGAAGGTGCGCTCCTTGCGAAAAACCTCCTCATCGAACTCTCGCATGGCGGCGATGAACTCCGGGCTCATGCCGGCCTCTATGTACAGCTTGAGGTTTTTGGCCCACTCTTGTTCGAATTCTTTCTTGAGCTCTGTATAGCTTTTTCCCATGATGGGTGCCTCCATTCTGATTTCGGGTTTTTGGGTGACCGAAATCAGAATGGCGGGGAGCGGCAACGGGAAAAAGAAATGTGTTTTCTATATGAGGTTTTGCTCCTATATAAAAAAACCGCAGCCCAGCGGACTGCGGCATAAGGACAGTATCGTGCGGCGGGGGCAGCGGCTTCAGAAGCACAAGCCACACCCGTCGTAAATCGTTACACAGAAAAATGACCTATCCCCCTGTCTGCAAATTACAGGCAGGAGGGCAGGCCCTTTTCCTTGGGGGATCGTGGTTTACTTGCGCAGCTCTTCGGGCAGTTCGGGTTCATAGCCAAAGCCAATAGAAGCTACCCCAGCACCGGCGGAAGCAATCATCTCAATGATAGATGCCAGGAATGCGAACAAAGATGTCATTGTTTTACTCTCCTTCCATTTAAGGTGACTAGCATCATAACAGCAACCGCTGCTAACGACATGGTGGAGACGATCACATAAGGCGGAAAGATCCGCCAAAAGAAAAGAAGCAGAAAAAGCGAACTCTCTATGGAAACCAGAACAACAGCGATCTTTCGGTTCTTCCGGTAGGTTTTCTCGAACAACGGATGGCGTTTGTTTCGAATCGGAGAAAGAACCATCACGACTACACATGACGCCACAACGATTACAGGGAGCAGATGATACAGCTGAAAGCGCACGATCCAGTAGCTTGCTCCCACCACGGCGAGGTAAACGGAGTTTGTGAGCAGGAAACAACGGGCATAGGTAGGGGCGTGGTATCCGCCGCCAAAGAGGCGAAGGAAGAAGAATACACCCAGGAACAGGAAAGCGGAGGGGGCATCCCCCAACAATATCCCTAAAAGTACAATGGAACACATGGACGCCAAAGTGGACAGGCTTAGCTGGATGCCGTAGGTGTATATCACCTTTTTTCGCTGGTCAAGGGGACAATGTAGGTAAAGCTGGTCAGTTAGACGAGATGCGATATTTTCTAACATTGAATCACCTCTCTTTTGTATGATGCTATTCTAGCAAACGTAGATAAAAAAATCAGCAGTTTTGCGCAAACTGCTGATTTTTATGTATTAAATTGCAGAAAAACAGAGAAGAGCTTCCGAATGGAACGTATGGTCCTCATAGGAATTTGTTAGATACCCATTATATTTGTCCACCGTGTCCAGAATACTTTTTAACCCTAGGCCATGTAATTCCGAGTTGGCCTTATCAGTAACCAGCCTCCCATCGGAGGTAAAGGGGTTTCGATAGGCGGAATTTGTCACCTGGATCACAACAAAACCCTTATTCTGGTGGATGGACACCTGAATAAACCGGCGCTGGGAGTCGGGGATCTTCTTGCAGGCGTCCAAAGCGTTTTCCACTTGGTTTCCCAGAACTGCGCACAAATCAATGGGGGAAATCTGTGAAAGACTGGACATTCGGACATCCCGATAAGAAACGTTCAGAAGGGACTGGACATATTCCTCAGTTTTCTGATCCCCGGCCTGTTCGGCAAGCCCCAATATCGCTTGGAGGTGGTGGTGAAAATCGTGGATGCGCTTGGCGTTTTCCTGCAGGTCCTGGTGGAGCGTTTGATAATTCTTCTCCATAAGGCGGTCTGTTTGCTGCAATACCAGGCGCTGCGCCCGCTCCTGATCCCTGGCGGAGATCGTCAACAGCAAAAGGGAAAACACCAGGAAGAACAGCAACAGAACCAGAAACGAAACAATAGACGCCTGACGCATGGTGTGGATATCGTGAGACAAGATGGCGTTCATCAAATATTGAGTAACCCCGTAGGCAAAGGCACTACCAACGAGAAGGGAAACAAGCCATCTGTTCTTCAGTGTAGACAGTCGATGAAGGCGAGTTCGGAAAATGAGGTAGATTGCAATATCAGTGGATTTGTCCAAAACCAAATAAAGGCAGCGCAATGGTCCCGGCGTCATGAAATCCAAAAATGCGTCTTCAAATCTGCCGCCATGGAGAATACAGACGAAAATCATCCAAATGTAGCCAATCGCCAAGATAATGAACGATACCATAATGCATGAAGCAGCCCGCAAAATTAGTTTTCCCGTAGAAAGGAAAAATGAAACACAGAGCAAAAATACAATGGAGATCACTGGGGTGCCAAAAGAGAAAGTTTGGATAGAGTTGAGAAAAGCCACCAAAAGGGCACCACACAAAGCTGTCAGGTATATGAGAGCCATATATCCGTGGCTTTCCTTCTTGTTCCCGCTGATAAGGATAATCGCAAACAACATCACTAGACTTTCAATGTATGTTGCAGCCCAATCCACCATTTGATAGATCATTTTTTCCGTTTCCCTCCCCACAAGGCAATCATGGCCTTCTTTACACTGGGCATCATAGGGCGGCTGATAGGGACTCGGTCCTCGTTGTTCAACACCAGCCAGGAACCATCCAGCTCCTGGACGTAGTCGAGGTTTACAAAATAGGCCCGGTCCGTAAAGATAAAGCGAGGATCGTCGATTTCGGAAAACAGCTCTTTGATTCCACGGCTGTCCTTGAAATTACCCTGTCGGTCCGTGACGATCTGGATGCTGCGCTGCATTTTCTGGACATAGAGGATATCCTTATAGAGGATGCGGGTATAATTCTGATAGTGCTGCACCATAATAGAACGGGTATCCGTTTTTTCCAGGGTCGCAAGGGCCTGCTCCAGAGCCTCTGGCAGAGCGTTCTCCAAATCCAGTTTGGGGACGTACCGCAGGGCCTGTACCTTATACCCCTCTGTGGCGTAGTTGAGGTGGGAGGACAAGAAGAGCAAAGCTGCATTGGGCTGGTACTCTCGGATATGCTTCGCAACCTCCAGGCCGTTTTGCTCTGGCATCTCCACGTCGAGGATGTAGACATCATACCGCTCTCCGTCCGAGATGGCGTCCATAAGTGCCGTTGGGTTGATGTACGTGGTAATGACTGGGGAATCGGTGCTATTTTGAAGCAGCGACTGGATCAGTCCGGTGATTTTGCTGACGAACGGGCTGTCGTCATCGCACAAGGCGATTTTGATCAAGAGAATCTCCTCCTACTCGGTGATAAATTGGTAGGTGCTCCTTCGATTGATATCATACCACCAGATGTCGTCCCCATCAATTACCATCAGGTAAAGATCGTTGAGGCTGCGGCGGTTTTTGGGATTGAGGTTGCTGTTATAGGCGTGAACCCCCTGTTCTTTTTTCGCCATGGTAATTTGGATTTGCTTCACCACTTCGTCGATGGGTCCGGTGTGATATTTTGTGGGCGTCCATCGGGGCATGGCCATGCGGATGTCCTTCGAGGTCGGGCGCAGGACAGCTTTCGGCTGAGGGGACATCTGAAGGATCATGCGGATCTCTTCTTCAGAAAACCGCTCCAGTTTGGCGTAGAGCTGCAAGACCCGGTAAAAGTCAAACCCCATCTCGCAGAGCAACCGGAAGAGGGAAAACGCCTGATCCCTTAAAATGGGCTGGTATTCTTGGTTGCATGTAAGAATCAGTTTTCGTACCATGCTTTCCACAGGGATGTTAAGGTGCAAACAGGGTTCCATAGCCAAAATCCTTTCTTTTTTTGATCTATTATACCCCGTAAAGATTTGGTTTTCAGCAAGGTTGCATGAACTGCCGAATTTTATGTATTGGAAAACCCAAGAGAGGGTTGCCGAAGATTGTGGAGTTTCCACCTCCACCATAGCCCGGTGGGAGGCGGGTTCTTTGCGCCCCAATCAGGAGAACCAAAAGCTGTTGGCAAATGCTCTAAGAGTAAAAGTGGATGAGTTCTATGTTGACTCCGAGCTGCCCGTTCCCAGGAATGTGTTGCTTGCAGAAATTCTTGATACGTTGGAGAAGCTGGATCAACCGTTTCAGCTGCATATTCTTCGGGTAGCGCAGGATTTGGTTGCTCTGACCCACCCAAAATCAGAATAACACATCGCATTTCCTTTTTTTGCTAAAACCGCGCAAATTGTCGTTTTTTATGTATTGAATTGCAGTAGGCCTGCTCCCTCTGGGAAGCAGGCCTTTTTCTGTCTGCTGTCAACAACAGATTAATCAACAAAAACGACAGTTCGTGCAAAACTCTTGATTTTCAAAAAATAAGATGCTAAAATATGGCTATCTTTTAGAGACGCTCAGAACCGATGAAAAGGCAGACCATTTAGCACGAAATTTGCTTAGAGAAGAAGGAGGAGGAGGAAAATATGAACCGAGGCAAAAATCTAATCCAGCTAGTTTTAGTTGGAATATTGTCGCTTATGCTTGTATCTTGCGGCACACCTCCGACCAGGGATAACGGGGATAGTTCATTGGTATCTGATGGTTCTTCATTGTCTTCCGGTGCACTTACAGAAGCGACTATATCCCCCGAAGCGATAGACAATAGCCATCTATCCGTAATGCCAGAGAGGGTCGAAGATGTTTACAGCCAGGGAAAGTTATCGTTAGTGCTTGATGCACAAGTTGTTCCAGTAAAGCAGGAGCAGGTATACACGTGGAAATCTGAAAATTTCAATATTGGGGATGAGAGTTTCCAGAAACAAATGGCTGACGAATTGCTTGGGGTATCCTATGATATTGAGCCCAATGCAAACGGGGGAAGTAATTATATCGGTGATAGTGGGGTGTTGAGTTTTAATCCGGATATTGACTTCACCAGCTATAGGACTCTTGAGACGGTTGAGCTAGACACAACTTTGAACAATCTTGTATCCGATGAAGATCTTAATAATCAGTATGTTGACAAAATGAATGACATTCTGGATAGCATTGGGGTTCATCATTTTGCCCCAGCCTTTTGTGCGAAATACGGGAGTGGCAACACCGGCTTTTTCTATGAGATAGCTTGTCAGCCAATCATAGAGGGACTGCCCATAGTGAATTCAGGTGCCCAACCCACCTCCATAGAGGAGGTTCCCCCCTATGAAGAAGTCCGTGCCTGCATAGGAGAAGATGGGCAATTGCTTCTTCTCAATTTTCGTTGTTCACAAATAGAAGAGGAAAGCAGACAAGAAGTGAAAGTTATATCTTTAGAGGATGCGTTGAATATTTTACGCCAGGAAGGCATGGCTGTTCTCAGCAGAGCTTTGTCTGACGCTCAGTCCCTCACTGTGCAAATGATAAATCTGGCGTATGCCCACCTCCCCCAGGACGGCGGGTTCGTATTGACCCCTATCTGGATGTTTGGGCTGGAGAGAGTAGATCAAGAAGGAAATATAAGCAGTGTCACGTTTGCTGTAAATGCCATCACAGGCAAAATAGTGTAAGGGCGTAACGTATGAAATCGGATATGTATAGGTTGAGCCGGAATGTGGGACTGTATGTTTCTCCCCTTATGGCCACATTCCTGATAGCTCAAGAGGCGTTCGGCATTGGTTTGGTTGAGATTATTTCTGGAGAGGCTAAAAATCACTGTGTAGAATTCTTTAACATGACCGTTTACTTTTCCCCGCTCATGCTTCTCACTCCTTTTCTAGCCTCTATCCCATATGCAGCTGTGTTTTGCGAGGATACAAACTCGGGATACCTTCAGTTTGCCTTGCACAGAAACGTTTACCTTAAAGCATATACGAGAACAAAATACTTCGCCGTGTGGACCAGTGGCTTTTTGGTAATATCCATACCTCTAATGGTTTTTGGAATTATCTGCGTTGCTTTTGCGGCCCCTTATACGGAACTGTATGTTTTGGAGAACGGTAACCAGCTCCAAGACACAGCATGGGAGATACTAGGAACGGTGTTCGACGGGAAAGCGGTGATCTTTAGCCAAATATTCTTTTTTTCCTGCTTCAGTGCTTCTTGCTCAGTCATTGCGTTGGCTGCGTCAGCTTACTTGCCTAACCCCTTTTTTACCTGGTGTTTTCCTGTAATCTTGGCGTATGGTGGGAACTTTCTCTTTAGTAAATTGCATTTGGGATTTTTGAACCTGTATTACAGTTTCGATCCCGTATATGATGTGCTGCATTTCTCCTCGGACACAGCGGGTATTCTCTATATGTTGGCATATCACGCAACTGTGTTCCTAGTGTGTTACGTGCTGTTCTACTTGGGCGTGAAAAGGAGGGTAGGCGGTGGCGAGCTTCGTATTTGCGTGGATGCAAATAAAAAAATGGAAGCGTAATCCCAGAGTGATTTGCGCATTTCTTGTGTTGCTGTTGTTATGCCTGACCATGACTAGCGAGTATGTAGATTATAGCAAGGAGATCGGGCTATCCATACAGGTATTTGAGCCGTTTATCCTTATGTTTACGCAGCGATATTCACTCCTGTTTATCATGCTGATTCTCCTTCTGCTGTATCAAGATGTCCCTTTTATTGACGATTGTACGCCATACCTTCTGATACGGAAGACCCGGTTTTCATGGGCAATGGGCCAAATCCTGTACATTTGTTTTTCCACTTTACTGATTCTTCTTTTTGCATTATTGGTTTGCGTTCTATCGGGTTTTTCCGTAGGCTACTTTCAGAATATTTGGAGCGACACAGCATGGTTCACCGCCTATGGTGGGGCGCTGAACGAGAGTGCTCCGATTGAGATAACTTTGATTGAAAACTTAAATCCCTATGTCTCGGTAGCCTGTATAATGGCATTGTTTTTCTTTGGGACACTGGCATTAAATACAATATTGTTCTCCCTGAACCTATGGAAAGGGAAGTTTGTTGGTTTGTGTGTAGTAGCTAGCTTGATATTTATGGGATATCTGTTTTCAGCAGATCTTATACTGAAAGAATGGAGTGGCTGGCTGTCAATCGCTTGTCATGTTAATTTGGCACAGCATCAGTTGACTGGTACGGGGTCAGACCCTAAAATTGGTCAATCCATTCTGTTGCTCCTGTCCATATCTCTTTGCTCTTTCGCGTGGACTTGTAAACTAGCAAAGAATTTCAACTTCTTCATTGGAGAAAAGGAATGAAGATCAGTGGATATAAGGGACTTTTTTTTCCCTACTCTTATCAGCTATATTGTATTATGTTTTTTGCTTGCTGGGAACCAATGGGAAGGAAAGACAGTCTTCGAGTTTTATTGCGGGATATTCGGTGGAATTCGCGCCGGTATCCTTTCCGACAATTTGATGAAACTCATGCAATGGCTGCTCTCCTTTTTACCGCTGCTAGTTTTCTTGGGAATGCAAATTTCGGAGGAATTGTCAGGTAGGCTGTACATCACCGTTATCCGTTTGAAGTCAATACGGCGATGGTGGAACTCATGGGTTCGTTTTTCGCTGCTACTTGCGGGGAGTTTCTCTTTAGCTGTGTTTCTTGCAGCCTTTTTAACTGGAGTCATTTTAGGGGAAGGCACCGGGCTGGGATCAGAAGTGGGGATGCTTTTCCAGGTGTTCTGCGTAAATGCTATCTATAATTGCACGCTCTCAGTAGTGCTGGTGAGTCTTGGCCTGTGGCTCAGAAACCTTAAATGGTCTATGGTGGTAATACTGGCGATTGTTATGACGAGTTATGTCTTGGGTAAGTTTTTTCCAGCGATGACTCCTTTCTTAGTAGGGACATATTCGATGGCAAATCGGTTGCGTATAAGTGACAATTGTTATGGCGTGGATGGCTGGATTGCTGTAACTATCCTTTTGCTACTTGCCGGTATTGCTTATTTTGTGGGAATCATTAGAGCAAAAAAAGTTCTTTATCGAATGAATGATTGAGGTGAATCGGATGATTTCAGTTAAGGACCTCACGCTTACGTTAAACAATACCATCGTACTGGATCATGTGAGCGCAGAATTTGCCGAAGGCACCGTTACTGGGCTAGTGGGTAGAAACGGATCAGGGAAAACAGTACTAATGAAATGCATCTGTGGTTTCTTTAAGCCGGATAGCGGTTCGGTTTCCGTGGGGGGAAAAATAGTTGGTAGAGATATGGACTTCCCTGAAGACTTGGGGATTATCATTGAGGCACCGGGCTTCTTAGGCCATTTCAGTGGGTATGAAAATTTGAAGCTGTTGGCGATGATCCGCCATAGAATCGGTAAAAAAGAAATTTACGATGCAATGGAGCTCGTAGGACTCGACCCAAAATCTAAAAAGAGAGTGGCTAAATATTCGTTGGGGATGAAGCAAAAACTAGGTATTGCCCAAGCAGTCATGGAAAATCCTAGCATGATTATACTCGATGAACCAATGAATTCCCTGGATTCTTCGAGTGTGGAAGATGTTCGAAAACTTATTTTGCAGTGGAAATCTCAAGGAAAAACGATTATCCTTTCCAGCCACAACCAAGAGGATATCTCAATGTTGTGTGATAAAACATATTACATGAAGGATGGGAAAATTATAGACGGATAAGCTCAAAAACCAATTGTCTTGCCAATTGGTTTGAGAATAATAAAACAGGAGGTATGATTATGAAGCGAAAGCTGGCAGCGTTCCTGGCTGCAATCGTTATGCTCACTGCAATTGCGATTCCGGCCAGCGCTAGGGAAGTGGTTTATTACTACTTCACGCTCTACGAAACCAACGAGACCGATCAAACTGGTTGCTTTGACTGGGCTAACGGGTATCTGGTAAAAGCAACCTCGTATCGGGATGCTGCTATTCGTGTTGACACAAACAGTGGTAATTACAGCGTAAGAACCACCATCAACGCGAACCAGTATACCCGTGCGACGGACTGGGCATGGATCGATGCGGGAGGAAGAGCAACACCTTCTTATCTCAGCGGTCATGGAATTCAAGGTAGCCCCTATATCCTTTGGGTGAGAAGGAATGCTGCGGAGTCGGCATATTCAACTGCAATTTCTGGCTCCTGGAGCCCTGATGAATACTGAGTAGTCCATAATGAGGTAACGCATATTAAGGCTAGACTTAATATGCGTTACCCGTGTTTTTACATGATCGTCTATAAACAAAATGGAAAGGATATGCGGAATAGGGAGTTGTGTTCCGCAGGGTGACGATATGGCTAATGATACAGTGAAATGGAGGCAGATTAAATTCCTTGTATACCCAGTATCTGTGGTGCTTGGGGTTTACATAATCTTGTATTTATACTGCGGGGAAATATTTACCCACAGCCCATATAATTCATATACGAAGCAATGTATCGCATGGCTGAATGGCAGATTGGATTTAGGACAGAATTACTCCTGGCTTGAATTAGCCATATATAATGGGAAATACTATGTTAGTTTCCCGCCCTTTCCTTCGTATGTACTTCTGCCATTTGCCTACTTTTTAGGAGAGAATACTCCTGAGAGCTTGATTAACCTTCTGGTGGCATTAATCGGCGTAGCATACAGTTCACTGACAGTGTTGGAGTATAAATGGAATGAATGGTATGCAGTCTTGCTTCCTATTTTCTTATATGTAGGTGGGGCCGTACTTCCACTTCCTCTCTCTATAGGCGTGTGGTTCGTGGCACAGAATATGTCTTTTACACTTACCCAAATGAGTATTTACTATGCAAAGAAAGGACGAAAGGGGCTTTCACTGTTTCTTTTATGCTGCGCGTCAGGCTGCAGGCCATTCCAAGTGGTATATATGCCATTGATCATCTATATCTACACTCACCACTCTCAATCCACGGTAATCAGGCTAAAGACCTACTTGCTGAAAAAAATGGTGGTCTTCACTCCTACAGTGCTATTAGCTGCATCCTACCTCCTTCTGAATTATTTACGGTTCGGGAATCCCCTGGAGTTTGGACATAATTATTTGCCAGAATTCACGAACTCGGAGAACGGACAATTCCATCCCAGCTATATGCTTCAAAATCTCTACAATCTTATTCGATTGCCTGATTTTAGCCCTGAAACTAAGATGAGTATACCGCAATTTAACGGAATGAATATTATTATCTGTTTCCCGATTCTCGTTTGGTGGCTGTATGTGGTTGTGACTTCAAAGTCCCCTACTGTCATAGATCTATTGGTGCTGTGTTGCGTAATATTACATATCCTTATGTTGGTGAGCCACAAAACGATGGGGGGATACCATTATGGGAACAGGTACATCGCAGATACAATGCCTGCCGTTTTTACTGCCATATGTAGCAGTAAGATAAATTTAAAATATCGAGACTTTCTGTTCTTGCAACTACTGCTTCTGTTAGGATTGGCTTTCAACGGTATTGGGTATAGCCAGTTTCTACAAGGTACGGCTTAATTTGAAATAGCTCCCAGTTATGAGAAGACTGGAAAGGAAAAGGTAGGGATATACCCAATAATTCAGTTTGCGCAGGTACCAAATCGGGCTACCGCATACAGGGAAAGTGGAAATGAGGCAAAGAGAATAGAGCAAGTAAGAGCGATTATAACGCAGACAGCTCTGGTTGGCTGGATTCGTTATGGGCGACTGTTGAAAGTACTGATTATGCCACTTTGGTAACCCATTCGGGAAGCACGGGGAGTACTAGCCACTACTATACGGCCGGATAAAATGTTGGGGTGGGTGTCTCTCATTTGAGAGGCACCCACCTATATCCATGGAGAATACTATGTTTAGAAAATATATTTCTTTAGCATCATCACGAATTAAACATTATGCTTTCCATAATGCCCTAATATTTGCAATGTTTATGTTTGGAATTACCATTTCAGCTATTGCATTTATTTTCTTTTACGGGAATTCTATGGTGGATAAACAAAATGAAGCCAGAAATGCACTGCCCTACAGAACATTTATTATTCATTCTACAAACCAGTTGAATCAAGAAATTCTAAAAAAGCTAAGTAATCTCTCAACTTCTGTTTTGGATGTAAGGGTAAAATGTGAAATAGAAAATCCATTTATTTCGCACGTCCATGAAGCCATGACTCCGCAACCACTTAATATTATCTCTTTGGTCAAGAACAACAATGCTATCTACTCATATCAGGGTAAAAATAGTTTCACAAAAGAAGAACTACATCAGAATGTTGCCATTATTCCTATGGACTACGGTGAGGTTTCTTCCATCTTACTCGAGGGAAATAAATTTACTGTAGTTGGAAGAACTACAAATTTTGATCTTAATATTGTCTTCATTCCGCTCCACGCTTTCCTAACTAATGGATTTAACCAAAGTAGTATAGAGGTAATTTTAGATTCAGTTCCTTCTCGTCATACAAACAACAAACTTCTTCGTCAAATTTCCGAGTTACTCCCGGATGCTGTAATATCAGACCCGTTTGAATTGATACAAGCTGATCAGTCTAAAAATCTTGAGGGTATTGTGCTTTCGAGCGGAGTATTTCTAATATCAATCTTATCATTTCTAAGCTTATTTCAATATCTAGTTTCAGAAAACAGTTATGAGAATGCAGTATATTCAATAGTTGGAGCTGACAATAAATCGGTAATTATAATTACGTTATTTGAAATAATCATTCTAAGCAGCGCAGCAGCTTTTATTGCCTGTATTGTTCATGTTACTTGTTATGATCTCCTTTTTGTTAAAATTAATATATATGGTAGTATTCGGTACTCTATCTATGACTATTTAGTCTGCTTCGTTCTGGAAATACTAATTTCCTTTGCTGCAGTACTTCCATTCGTATGTTATTCTTCAACCCATTCCTTGGTCGAGATGGAACGACGTTTTCGATAACAGGAGGGATTTATTTGAAAAAGATATGTCTAATTTTAGAGTGCTATAAAAAGAACATCATTTCTGTGGCCATTTTACTAGTGGTTCTTATTTTTGCTCTGCTCCAGTCTGTTTCGTTTCTAGGACGAGTAAAATATATGACATACACAAGGGATTTTTTGGTTGGTTCAAATTTAAACTTTAATAATACTATTTACTTTATGCCAATGATATTTGAAGGAGATCCTCGTTCTGGAATTGCATTTGAGGAAATCAAATACGGCAATATTCCTGGTATTGAGTCGGCAATCTGCCCCAAAACAGCTACAGTCAAAATGACGGGCAAATATATTAATGTATTACTATGCGATGATAGTTTTATCTCGACGTTCGCTCCCATTGATCAAGGAGATTGGTTTACAACTCCCGGAATAAAGCAGGATGACATAGTAGCATGTGGATATCTCTTTGAAGATTACTCCCTCGGTTCTCAAATTACAGTCGATTTTGGCTGGGACACTCCTCTGCCCTTTACTTTTACTATAGTAGGCAAAAAAAATGAACCATCATATCTTCCCTCGTTTGGCATGCAAAGTAATAATGTCACTGCAATGGATTTGTTTTCACAGGGACACAACACTATTCTAGTTCAGGAATCAAAAGAGATCGATGCCTTCCTTGAAGACTCAAATCTTTATCATGAAAATTGTATGATTAAGCTGAGAGAGGATATAACAGCAGCAGAACGCCAAGAGGTGGAAGAGTTTCTTTTATCTAAAGGGAGTTTTTTGTACTTTAACACGATACTTGAGAATACCGAAAAAGAAATTCTTAATGAAATAAAGCGAAATCTTCCGTTGCCCCTTTTCCTGCTTAGTGTTTCTCTTGTGTCGTTAGTTTCTGTTTCTGTAATTATGGTTCAAAAAATGTTGCCTGCTCACAGTATCTACAGGTTGTGTGGATGTAGTCGTGGCAGTAGTCTCAGAATATTATTTTCGGGGGTAGGGTTAATTGGCATCATGGGTGGGATTATTACGACCTGTTATGTCATCATGTATCCAACTTTGCTGAAATATGGAGTTGTGCTCCCTGAAGCATCTATTATCAACACAGATTTGATACCCGCTGTTATGGGAATTGTGACATTGGCAATCTTTGCTCCTATTTTGGTGATATGGGTTCAAACTCGTCGATGGTCACCCTTAGAAGAATACAGGAGAGAGCAAAAATGATTACTTTGAATAAAATTAAAAAAATTTATGGAAGTGGCCAAAATTGCGTCATCGCTCTGGATGATATTAATTTACATATCGACAAAGGGGATTTCGTTGCAATATTGGGAAAATCCGGATCTGGAAAATCCACCTTATTACACATACTAGGTGCTTTGGACAGGTATGATGAGGGAGATTATTTTCTAGATGGTCAGGATATGAACCAGTGTTCTGACAAAGAACTTGCAAAGATTCGGAACGATTCAATCGGTCTTGTTATGCAGGACTTCGCTTTACTTGGAGATAAAAAGGTCATTTTTAATGTTATGCTTCCCATGTTTTTTGATCATACTCCTTTTAAAGATATGAAAAGGTTAGCAGAAATTGCATTACAGGAAACAGGAATATCCAATCTCAAAAACAAGAAAGTTAACCAGCTGTCAGGGGGACAGAAACAGCGGGTATCAATTGCTAGAGCAATCGTAAAACGTCCCATGTTAATCTTGGCCGACGAACCGACAGGTGCGCTAGACAGTAAAACGGGGATTGAAATTATGGATATGTTGTCCAACCTAAATAAAGAGGGTATTACAATTATCGTCGTAACCCACGATAGAGATATTGCCTCATTTTGCCATAGACAAATTACTCTTGCCGATGGAAAAGTAATTAGCGATATTACAGATGATGAATAGAGCTTTCCAATGCAACTATGGTATTTCTGCAATTATCCCTCCTGCCATATATACCGCATATATTTTTCTTGAATCACAACGATCTATATAGGCCTATATTATCTGAATTCGTTGAGGTGATTAAAGCGACAGATTTGCGATTATTGAAACAATCTGAAGCTTGTTCTTTCTGCTATCGTAGGTTTCTTGTCAGTTTTTTTTATACACATGACTCTAGTTATCCGTGACTGCTGATAGTAATAGCAGATACCACTGTTTGTTATGAAGAGGGTTGGCCGCCATGGTGATTCGCTGCCGTTCCTCGTTTTGGTCTTTACTGGATACCCGGATGTACCCGTATTTTGCGCTTTCGATAGTATCGACCCCCTTTTGAAATGTGAAGCTATCCTACCACACTCCCAATGGAAAGGCCCTCCCGGTTCGTTCCGGGAGGGCTTAGATTTTACTTGCTGAGAAGCTGTTTTTCGGATGATTGCCCCACGAGCACATACAAGTTTGACGAATCCGCCTTATTCCACCGGAACCGTTCCTCCACCGCGAGGAACCCAGCCCTCTCCAAATCCCGCACACCCCGGCGCACGGTGCTCTCCGACATCTTCAGCTCCCTGGCCATGGTGGGGATGGCCGGCCAGCACACGCCCTCCCGGTTGGCCCTGCCCCGCAGGTACAGGTACACGGCGATGGCCCGGCTGGGCAGGTCACTTTGATAAATCCGCTTAAGGTCTGTCATCTTCTCTCTCCTTTCCCGGTTTTGTCTTTCTTCTGCCAGGTGAGCTGGCGTGGAGTTTCTTGTCCCCCGGCCCCGGCTGGGGTGGCTGCTTTTTCGCCTTTGGATGCTGGGGTTCTTCCTGGGGCGGGTACTTTTCCTGGATGGCCTGCACCAGGGCTTCCTTCCCGGCATAGGCCACAGGGCGGTTGCCCTTATCCGGAACCGTGTACGGCGCCCCAAAGGAAATGCCCCACTGGAAGAACAGCTTCAGCTTCACCTTCATGGGGTGCGCCCCGGTTTTCATCACGATAAACTGGCCCTTGGGCATGGATTTCAGCTCATCGGCAGTCATGAGGGGGCGCTCCATCATCTGCAGGGACTGGGACCCGTTGTCTTTCCCCTTGCTGATGTAACCCGTCTGTACGGTCCGGCTGCCCAGGGATTTGCTCATCGTCTGGGCAGTCTCGCTGTTGGGGGCGAAGCCGCCAAAGATGGTGAGCTGCACATTGTCCACGATAATCTCCGCCCCCTCTTTGCCATAACTCCTCTCCAGCTGGCTCAGGCTCTGGATGATGGGGACAATGGAGAGCCGCCGGGAGCGGCTGGCGGAGAACATCATCTCCGCCGACTCAATCTTTGGCAAGGTTCCATACTCGTCACAGTAGAACATGGCTCGGTTGGGCAGCTTCCCGCCGTTCTCGTCCGCCACAGAGAGGATCTCCCGGTACAGCTGCTGGATGATGAGGCTCACCATGAAGAATTTGTTGGGATCTTCTTCCGGCATCACCAGGAACAGCGCCGATTTCTCCTTGCAGAAAGTCTCCGCGTCTACAGCGGTGTCGAAGCACAGCAGCTGCTCCATCTCGCTGTCCAGAAAGGCGTTGAGCCGGGCCAGGGTGGTGGACATCACCGAGGCCATGGCCTGGTCGGCGGTGGAGGTGGCGGCCCCGGCGAACCATTTCGCCTTGTGGGTTTCCGGCAGCAGAGACAGCAGCGCCTGGAAC
>PPYE01107401.1_pt1 | contig 15721 bp, 12 predicted proteins | sample 1559881 | NCBI WGS metagenome assembly PPYE01 (sample SAMN08240022, study PRJNA423297) | Human gut metagenome, whole genome shotgun sequencing project. | reverse complement strand
GGAGGACCAGGTGAGCGCCACCGCCTCGAGCCTGGACGCTGACATCGAGAATCTGTGCGAAGGCCGCTCGACGGCTCGCCGGTGCCCTACGTCTGGCTCGACGCGACCTACGTCAAGTGCCGCCGCGAGGGGCGCGTCGCCTCCACCGCCGTGGTCACCGCCATCGGCTGCGATGCGGGCGGCTGGAGGCGCGTCCTGGGCGTCGGCGTGGTTGACACCGAGTCTTACGACTCGTCGCTCGCCTTCCTGCGGGCTATCCGCTCGCGCGGGGCGGCGGGTGTGTGGCTCGTCGTCTCGGACGCCCACCCCGGACTCGTCCGTGCGCTCGGCGAGGTCTTCCAGGATGCCGCGTGGCAGCGCTGCGCGGCGTCCTCATGCGCGACTGCATGCGCGAGGCCGGCTCCTGGCAGCTCAGGCGCCGCGTGGGCAGGATCGTGTCGCAGGTGTTCCGCGGGCGCGACGCCGCCACCGTGACCGCCATGTACCACGTGGCCTGCGACATGCTGGAAGGGTGCTGCCCGAGGGCGGCGGCAATCCTCGAGGAGGCCGAGTCGGACGCCCTGGCATACCTCGACTTCCCGCCGTTGCACTGGAAGCGCCTGCGCACCAACAACGTGCAGGAGAGGACCAACCGGGAGATAAAACGCAGGTCGCGTGTCTTGCAGGTGTTCCCCTCCACGGGCTCGCTGGTGCGGCTCGCGGGCGCGGTCATGTGCGAGCAGGACAAGATATGGCAGGAGTCCAGGTACTTCTAGGAAGTGAGGAAGAACGAGCTCTACGACGACGGTCGCACTCGGGGAATCGACGGTCCCGTCGAGTGGGCGCAGCTTGAGGCGGAGGCCAGGAAGATGCTCGACTCCGGCCTCGAGCTTGCGGACAGGATCGAGGCGGCATAGGATATCAACCGTATTCTTAGTTCCCGGACTCAGGCCGTTTCGATTCGGTTCGGGCACTACATCAACTCCCTTGACACTACCATGTTGTCGTTATGGACAGCGGTGCCCTTTTGTTATTGACGTGTTGACCTGTCCTGTCGACATGTTTGCTGCATCGTCGTGGCTGCAGTGACTGAGTAGTGCACCGCGATCGCGTCGATATAGTTAATGTAAGGATAACGCCCTAGGTTACGTTTAACGAAGAAAGATCTTTGTGCTGGAATTTGAAATCGGCACAAGAACAGGTAAAGGAAAGGGTGAAGACCCCTATAGAAATGATAGCTACAATTTTTGCGCTTGGGCACCGAAGTCGACATATTCCAGGTACATTATAGTTTCTCGCGGTCCTTTCTACGGCGCTGTCGCATGTTTGCCTCGCATATGCTGACCCCGGAATTCGATTAAATGAGACCAAGTACGGATTGAAGTTCAGTTAGGGGTTGAAAACTACTGCATATCAAGTTGTTGATGAGTACTGTATCTAATATCAGTCAAATTGAGTGTCCCAAAAATAAGGCTATCTGATTTATATACCGAAAATCGTTTTTAGAGCTGGTAATTTTTTTGATGAGTAGATCACAATACCGGAAAGTAGGAAGGATCCGCAAAGTACGAATAGATAGAGCATTGGTCGATTTACGCTATTCGTATAAAGGTCCGGATTTGTTCCGCCACTAATTCCATAAACATATCCCACTACAAAAAACATATGTACTAAGTAAATGATAGTGCTCATTTTACGTGCAACAGCGTGTGGTTCCAGATTGAAACCATATCGTCGGATTGACAGCAAAAATAAACCAATACTTACGCAGGCGCAAAATGGTAGATGCGCGTCGCTGTTGATTAGTAAACTGCCAATTAGTCCGAAGACAACAAGCCCAATTTCAAACAAGATTGGAACTTCATTTAGTTTGTTCCACTTCATACCAAATGCAGCACCAACGGAAATATAGAAAAATCCTTCAAATAATCCATTGCGCGAACTGCCAAATACAAGCGAATAAGCCTTGACTGGATAATAAAAAATATTGAGCGCGTCATTCATGCTCTGGATAAAAGAAATACCGTAGCCAAGAATCAAAAAAGAGAGCGAGATAAGGACAATCTTATTTAATTGCATTCCCCTTCTAAGGCAAAAGTGGACAAGCGCAAAGCCTATGGCACTTGCCAATAAATACCACAATGGCCACGAGTAGTAGTTCTCTCCAATAAATAATGTGCCGCGAATGAAAACTGCAAGGGCGTGAAGGAAGTCATTTCCAAGAAGATGGTTGCCGAAAATAGTAATGGGAAGAAAGAGTAACGTCCATGTCAAATATAGCCTCAACAGTCTAAAGATCGTTTTTCGCACTCGCTTAGCTCCGGCAAAAGACGCTTTAGCAAATGCGAGCTCGTTAAGGCCACGAAAGCAGAGAAAACCAGTCGAAAGGAAAAAGAACGGCACGGCAACCACATCAATTCCCTCAATTATTTTTTCGGCAAAATAAAAATCCATTAATGGCCTTGTGTGAATTTCGATTACAAGAAAGGCCATTAAAAGTTTCATGACGTCTAAATCCGGATAGTTGATCCTGATCGGCGGTTCATTAGAAACCCCAACCATCTTTCCTCTTCCTATCAATATAAGATATCCTTCGCAATTGTGTCTTATATGCTAAGACAAGTTTAATATATGCAAGCAGGGGATATGTGTCTCTCAGTGATTTATTTAGCACTCGTTCCATCATTAAATAATGGTATGTCATAAAAAGATGGCAGTTCGAACTGCTTGATTGCGCCGAATACCAATGTTCATTACGGAGAAAGGCGCTATTACATATTGACTAGCGCTCACGTTAAAAGTGAGTCCCCTGTTGTGTGCTGTCGTCGTAGTGTTGGTTGTGGCGGACTAAATCTAATTGACTTTCGACTATTTGCTGGGCCGACTGGCCTGTATCTGTATCACGACCGAATGGTTGTGTGGTGAGAGCTAGCGGCTGCTCTTCGCGAGAAGTTTATTTAATAAAACAGTCTGGGATGCGTGCCGATGTTGGCAACACGCATCCCAGATTATAGGAAACTAAGAAGTGATGATTTTATCGCGTCGTCTTCCCGAACAGGTCATTCCAGTCGCAGGCGGCAAGGACTGTGCCCGCGAGAATGAGAACGCAGCAGCCGATCTCGAGAGGTCCGGGGACATTGCCGAGGGCAATTCCCAGGATGACCGCCCAGGCGGAGTAGGAAATGTTGAGCGCCATGCCTCTGGCCGCGCCGATCTTGGAGATGGCCTTGTAGTAGAAGAGGTACGATGCCACGCCGGCGAGTGCCGAGAGGGCGACGGTGGCCGTCGCCATGGTGGGCGCCGCCTGTGCGGCAAATCCCCATGCCCCGAATGCCGGGAGAACGACCAGGGCGTAGACAAGGCCGGAAGTCGTCTCCCTGATCTGCAACGCGGTTTCGTCGTCGACGCTATCGCCCTTCATGCCCCAGGCGCAGAACACCGCCTCGGAACCCCAGCCGACGACGCACAGGAGCGCGCAGGCTATGCCGAGTACGGGATTGGTCATTGCGTCAGAACCGAGTGCGCCCGCGCTCATTCCGATAATGCCAAGGAGCGCCGCCGCCAGCGCGATCATGCGCGGGACGGTCACCTTCTCCTTGAGGACGATCGCGGCGAGCAGCGTCCCGAATGCCGGATAGAAGGCGGAAATTACTGCTGTGTAGGAGGGCCCAATGAGGTTGATGGCCATGACGTAGCCGCTCATGCCGATGGGGCCGCCCAGCAGGGCTCCGGCGGCTACGACCAGGCCGTCGCGGGTTTTTATCGCGGCCAGGGCCTTTCCGAGTTGACCCTTGATGGCGGAATAGATCGTCATCCAGAGGGCGCAGAGGATGTCATGGAAAGCTGAGCTCACGATCGCGGCGAAGGCGATGGCGGCCGCGGTTCCGTCGGAAAACGGGGTCATCGCGAGGGCTATCGAGAGCACGGTAGTGTCCAGCGCCCAAAGGGCACCGCTGAGTATGCCGTAATGCATAGTTTCTTCTCTTTTCTTGTTTGCCAAAGTGACCGGTTTGCTTACTTACCGGACTTCTTGTAAAGCTCGAGGGCCTTCCTGAGGTACGTCTTGCCGTAGCGGTAGTAGATGTGGGACCACTCCCCGACGTTGTCGCCCTCGGCCTCCTTTAGGAGGGCCCAGGCGTACCAGCACCAGCCCGCCATGCCGACCTGGCCCAAGTTATGGCGCCATTCCGCTTCGGTGGGCGTGCGGCCGAAGTAGTGGGTGAGTGCGCTGCGCATCTCGTCCTCGGAGAGCTGCTCGCAGACGCAGAACGTCCCGAAGTCGTTGGCGTAGTCGCTCATGCCGGCGTATTCCCAATCGATGAGGTCGACATGAGCGTTTTCGCTGACGAGGAAGTTGAGGCCGAAGAAGTCGTTGTGGCACAGGACGGGATCGCCCCCATCGGCGACAAGCATGTCGTTGAGCTTCGTTGCCTGCGCCTCCATCTCGGGCCAGTCCTGCACATCGATGCGCCCGCGTTCCAGGATGGCGCTCTCGTAGCCTTTGCCCTCCTCGTAAAAGCTGAATGCACGCTCGACCTGGGCACCGCTCTCATGGAGCCTACGCGCCATCTGCATGGCCTGCGCGAGCTGGGCGTCATCGTGTGCATCGAGGTTCCTGCAGTTCGTCACGAAACGGGAGACCTTCCAGCCGCGACGGGGGTTCTCGAACACGAAGGTGGAGTCGAGGCCGAGATTTCGCGCGGTCTCCAGGGCGGTTTTCTCTGCCTTGCGGTCCACGAGGAGCTCGGTGCCCACGCCGGGATGGCGGTAGACCCATTCGCCGTCATCGGTCGTAAAGTGGCAGCTGAGGTTGGTAAGTCCCTGCTTGAGCGGGTAGACATTACGTATTTCAGACTTGTCACACCCAAGAACCGCGACGATGTTGTCGAAGATCTCGGAGTCGAGATTCTCCAGGAACAGGGGGTCGAAATCGCGCAGCTCATCGAGTGAGTCAAACTCATGGATGATGGGCGGGTCGTACTTTCGGATCCGCATGTCAAGTTCATTAATGTGCTCAGCATAGAGATCCTCCCAGAGCTTGTCTTGCGTTTGGGGGAGGTCATACTCGTCTTCCAAGATTTGGCGGAAGCGAGCGGAGAACTCGCGGTCGAAGTAGGCGTGGCCGATCATGTACCATGCATCGGAGCCGCCGACCGTCACTTTGGTGATTCGATCGTGAGCGCCCGTCTCCAGACACCATTCGGGTGTCTGTCCCTGGTTGTACTCGGCTGAGTAATAGGCCTTCCACACATGGTCGGTGAAGGGGTTTTCCTCAAAGTAATTATCCGAGGAGCAGATATAGGTGTTTCCGAGCAGCTCTCGCACGAGCATGAGTGAGGAGTTGTTGTTGCGCTCGGCGTAGGCGCGGTTGACGACGATGTTCACGCCGTACTTGTCCTCGAGATAGTAGAAGGACTCTTTCTTGTAACCGACGACCACGACGATGTCGAGGATTCCCGCCTCGTGAAGCTGCTCAATCTGGCGCTCGATGAGGACTTCGCCACGAACCTTAAGAAGGCCCTTGGGACGCTCATAGGAGATGGGGGCGAAGCGACTGGAGAGGCCTGCCGCGAGGATGACGGCATTGTCCACGGCGTAGGGCTTTAGCGCGGTCATGCCCTTGGGCGTGAGGCGGGCGCCCTCAATGAGTCCGGCTTCTGAGAGGTCCTTGACGGCGGCATTTGCGGTTGCAAGGCCCATTCCGCATTGATCGGCGAGATCTCTCTGTGTAATACCCGGGTGCTTGCTCAGGGTATATAGTGCGTTGAACTGCTTATGGGTTAGCTGCATGAATTACTCCTTTGTTCGGCTGTTTGAAATATTAAACTAAAACCGAACAAATGGAACCGAATTTGTTCGAATTCACATTTTTGTAAACAATTTCCGAACAATTAGAGCAAATCGATACTTTTTGATCTCATTTTTGTCTAGCTGGTGTTCGCTTGCTTTTATATTTGCCTAAATGGGCCTATCCAGCAATCGCCCGCGATTGGCCTGACGGCTCGGACGATGTACTGCACGTCCTTGAGCTGCATTTGTCTGGTTGGGGCTAGTCTTGCGGATTCTATGAGGTATCAGTCTTTCCTTCAGTACCGAATCTTACCCAGATTCACCGTCCCCGCCCTGAGCCCGGGCCGATCCCTCCTTCTTTGGGTCTGTTTCCGCCGGGGGGGGTCACGCCCTTCATGTTGGCGTGTTTACTCACGGTGTTCCGGCTCACTTGGAGCATTCTGGCGATTTCGGGCCTCGGGCGCCCGGCGGCATCCATCGACCGTATATCATTCACTGTGTCCAGGGGCACGGTCATCTCCTCCATCCTTACCGGGCGGGCTCGCCAAAGTAACCGCCCGGGGAAACCATACGGCGAGGGCCGCGCCCCCGGCCCCCGGGGCGCGGCCCTCTTGCTTAAACTGCTCAATTTCTCGTGCTCACGGTGCTTATTTCCCAGTGATCATTCGGACCACTTCTTAGTGAACATCAACAGAGGTGACCCACGACCTGGAGGCCTTCAAGGCCTGCTGCGACGTTGTCATTGCCAACCGCTGGAGCGACGAGCTCGCGGACGTGGCTGACAAGGTGTACACGAGGGATCTGTTTAAGCTGGACTAGGGGAGAGGGACGGCCTGCGTTGGGTGGGCTAGGCCTTTCAGTAGGTTCACTATTTCTGAGAACGGGGAGTACTGGTCATCGCCAATACTCCCCGCTTTTGTTTGGTGCTTAACAAGCCAAGGCTGCATAACGAACCAGCAATCTTTCAAATGAGTCATTTAGCAGGACATTCGTGACAGCATAGGTGAAAAGATATTGATTACTGAACTACTGTTAGATTGGCCTTTCGTCCGTATGTTTTACTTGCGGGCGTTTTCCCGCCTACTACAACTTGCGCGCTTGTTCCGGTAAGCAGCTGATAACACAACTCTAGGGGCAATGCAGTTTCATTGGTTGCCGTACTAAGTTTTTGCGGCATCTTTGAGAGCAGAGCGATGACCTGCTTATTTACCTCAGATTGTTCCGGAATTATCGCGTTGGGCTCATCCGTTCTCCATCCTGCCGCGCTTAATTGCTTGAAAAGATTGTGATATTGCCAATCCGTGAGTAGGCCAATATCGTGTGATCTATAGATAAATGCTGCCACAGATACCTTCCATCGCTTTTTAAGGACTACTGCGTCCCGTAGGCTGAAGCCTCTAGGCGTATATTTCAGCATGGTTGATTTAGGCATCAGGAAGGCTGAGGCAAACCTGTTCGCCTCAGCTTCGATTTCTTTTGTAGTTGACGTCTCCATGTCGAGATTTCGATGCATCACTAGATGTCCGAGCTCGTGAGCCGCATCCATTCTGCGCCGCTCGCCGCTCTTTGAAGTCGTGAGAAACACATATGGACATTCGGTTCTTGGTTCCCAGTACGAAAAGGCGTCAACTTCGTTTCCGATTTCTCCGGCAAAGAAAATACGGATACCATGGCTCTCGAGGAGGGCTAACAGATTTGGGATAGCGCCTTCTCCCATTTTCCATTCTTTACGAAGCATTTCTGCCGCGAGAACGGGGTCTACGCCTTCTATGGTGGGAACGTCTGTTTTTGGTAGGTTGAACTTCGCGTTGCACCAGTCGGATAGTTCCGTTGCGAGCGTTGCCTCGGCGGTTGCAATGTCTTTTTGACTTCTTTTGAGCTTAGTCCTTGCTCTAAATGAAATAGCCTCTTCTGGCATGGGCTCCGTTGTGTGTAAATTAAAAAATGCTTCGGGAAAACGCAGCGCCCGTATCAAGCGCTGCTCGATTTCGTTACCTGGATTAGTAATGTCGTTTTCGTAGTCGGCGATAGACTTGGGCGTGACCTTTACAAGCTCAGCTAGCTCTTTTTTCGAAAAGCCTCTCATTTTTCGCGCAAGAGTTAGGCGTGTGCCTTCCATTTACTTCCTCATTCGGATAGTGGGTTCAAAGCGGTTGTCATTTCTAATGATATGGGCGTCCGCATGAACGTTTTGGCTAATTTCCAACCGCCATATCGGGTTCACTCGGTTCAATGGGCGAAATGTTGATGGACGGCACATCTTCGTCGGGCGGGAGCGAAATCTGGACGTTCTGCAGTGGAATGGGATTCATAATGATGCGTTTAATCCATCCACCGACCTGGTTGTTTTCGTCAAAATGCGGCTTTGATAGCTCCATGCGGATCTCTTGGTGACAATAATCCACATAGATTACCAAGTACCACAATTTCCCTTCTTGTTGGTCGACGGTGTAATTATCTGTATCGAATAGGGTCATTTGACCGTCTACGACTGATGGTGTCTTGCCCTTCTCTTTTAGCTTTGGGCCAGATCCCCCATTTACGCCAGTTGAGGCGCTGCCTGTGGCGACGGTAATCTTGACGGACCCATCAGGCGAGATCGTATAGGGGAGATTTGTTACATTTTCTGACTTCCAACCCTTTTCTGCCATTAGCTCACGAATTTCGGCAATTGAGATGTGATACATAAAGGTTCCGCGTGCCGTTGGGGCAAGAAAGCCGTTATCCAAAACCGTCGTGGAGTCCCGTGCATGCTCCAGTGCCTTTCTGAACATATCTTCGGTAAGATCCGGATGCACATCAGAAGGGCTTTCAAAGCAAGGTCGGTGGTGGCCCTTTGGCGTTAAACAGGCATGTTGTTGAACTAACATTTATCTCCAATCAACTATATTTTCTAGACCTAATTCTAGGTCTAGAAAATATAGTTAGCAAGTAGCTTTACGGTTTGGATTAATGACCTCTATTCGGCGATCCTGTTTTGGCATTCGGCGGCTTTTGGGTTTCGGTCGATAGCGCCCCCTCCTCTTCTGTGAATAATTCCAACTTCACTTTGCTTGTTTGGGAGCGTTCAAATGGCAATCTGCTGCCTGATGAAGCTTTTTGATAGTGGTGAATTGTTGGCATATATGCTGCGCTTACAATTGCTTTCTGTGGGAGTATTCTTTGGCTGCATATTGGTGCTTTTTGCGGCATCCTATTTTCTATCGGGAGGCAAGATGAAGGAAGGCTTTAAGAAACGGCTAGGCAAAACCTTTGCCTTTAGCAAGAAGACTACCAATCTATTTATAGCTAGTCTGGTCATTATCTTTCTTCCGCCACTTGTTATAGCGTTCCTGTATTCAGTTGACGCGCAACAAGTCGTTATTAGAACACCGTGGAGTGCCGGCGAGATGCTTGGCTACTGTGGGACCATGGGGGCAGCGTTTATTGCCCTTTTGGGCATTGTTTACGGTATCGTTGATGCTTGGGACCAACAACGGACGCAGAGCAGGATGAGCGCCGCTCCATATTTCTCAATGATTATGCTGACGCAGAAAAAAAGGAAAGGTTGGCTATCGATGTTGCAGCAATGTGGGGGTGATTCTGAAGAATCTGGTTCTTCTGATACAGGGTCTAATAGCGAATCCAAAGAGTATTACGAGGCTGAAGAACGCGATACCTACGTGCTAATTGGAGATAAAATTGAGTATAAAGACGGTCTTACCAGTGAGCAGCAGAAACGTGTTACACATAGTTATCTATCTGAATCAATAGAGGGCCTTAGCCTCGCAACACCCAATCTGACAATCTATGTTCCATTGAGGTTCAAGAACGTTGGCCCTGGTTGCGCCAACAATGTAAAGGTCGGCGTTAATCGCAAAGGTGCGGTTTGGCGAGGCGTTAGATCCTTGACGCTTGATCATGGGGAGAGTTTTTACCTTGGTATTTTCATAGATACGCAAACTGATTCTGCGATCGGGGAGTATGAGCTTGGAATTGCTTTCTATGACTGCTTAGGTTTCAGATACATGCAATCCTTCGAGCTGAAAGTAGTGAAGGATGAAGACGGGGGACATGTTGCGGAGCTGGAATGCTTGGGTAGAAAGACCATAATCGACGATCAGTCTTATACAAATTAGTCCTTTGATGCTGACGCGAAATAATCAGTGTCGTTGAGCGCTGTCGCAGGCGCGGTTGGCTCACTGTGATTATTGAAGGACTGCGCTCGCAAACGGTTCGAGAAAACTAAAGTAGAATTATTTTACGTTCATTGTCTGGTGCATGACGTTTTATCAATGTTGATTAATTGGCTTCATGTAGAGGCGTCTAATTGATGGGAAACGCTGTGCTTCAGGAATTATTTGGACCTTTGTCGAACGACTTGAACGCATTGGCAGATCTTGCGACTGCTGTCGCTCTTTTTGCTGCAATCGGTTCTTATCGGCTTGCTGTTAAGCAGATGCGTAACGATAGCTATATAAAAGCCTCTGAATGGTCCATTAATTTTGCCGATACTTTTAGGGCCGAAGTTCTGCCCAGGATGAAGCTATTCAGCTTCGTCTCTTCCGAAGTCTCCATTTATGCTCAAGCCGTTATGAGCCTATCGGTTCATTCTTTAAAGTCGTTTTCCGAAAAAGAATTCATCTCCATAGCCGGTACGTCAAGTTCGAACGTTAAACAAGGCATGCTATCTTACTTGGCAAACAGTGAAAACCTTGAAAAGGCTGCCAGTAAGTATGCTGAGCTCGCAGAATTGCATCCAACTATTTTTACGCCTATCGATCGAACCTGCATTGATGGCGGAACGTTTGCATCGCTATTTAATAAAACACTTACGGAGTTATCGAATTATCTGGAACAGCTTTCAATAATGGTTAATAGCGGATTGGTTAATGAGGAGGTTCTATACCCGTCGTTTCATCGGCCTTTTTTCAGGGCCGTTAACTACGTTTTTCCCTTTTTGTGCTCCGTTAACAATGGCAGGGAAGTGGGGAATTACAGCTATACCCATATCGTTAAACTGATGGAAATATGGGGCGAGCGTGAACGTGAGATCGATCGTGGGGTTCAGACTTATCAGTTAAAAATTGATAGGGGTTATGAAATAAACAAAGAGATCGGACTAAAGGTCCAGGAGCCGTCGGCTGTTTCTAAACTGAGCTCAATAATCTTCGGTATATTCAAGAACAACAATTAGCAATGGGCGGATAAAAAAGCTCCAGTTCATGACTGGAGCTGAAACTGAAAACATATTGTGTGGCCTGATTCACGAACTTTAACGTCTGCTAGCTAATGGTGATATGGAATACCCTCGACTTCTTCTTCCATATTTCCCTCCACTATTTTTCTATAGCGTGTGCGAGTGATAACTGCGTACATGTTCATCCTTTCTAGTAGTGGGCCATTTGCCGGGCTGCCTTCTTGGCTTTCTCTTATACGCCCAGCGAATTTTCTATTGAATAGGATCCGATGGGCTGTTGGCTAATAGCTAACTGTTCTCGGACACTCTCATGTTTGAAATCTAGCCAGCGCTTGAGGCAATAATAAAGGTTGTATGTCGCTTTTTGTGAGTAAAAAGGTCTAATTGCTTTGAGGAAATCGGCGGCCTGCATCTATCAACCGCTGGTAGATTTTCGATGACAAAAGCGTTGACAGTTTTAGGAAACCGGCTTTGCTTTCTATTGGTCAGCATGGGTTCAGTCTAGCGTTTCTGTTAAGTTAGATTCACGTGAAGGAGCTTGGCCATCTACTGCCTGATCGCACCGGTGCCGCCTTACTGCTATCGGTGCATACTTTAATTGGGTACTTATGTTCGTATGTTTCATGCAGCGGTATAATTGTTATCAGTCGTATGGTAAGTATTTGATTTGGGTGACCCCGCTCCAATTTTGGGAAGAGCCTGGAGTCATATCGATGACTTCTAAGATAAAAGAAACGCAATCGCTCATGGCTCGGTCTTGCCCTCGACAATTGGAGAAAACTTTTCCGCTTTAGATATTGAGACATTTCACACGGAATGGAGAAGCGGCTGGGTCGCCTTTGCCGAGCATATTGAGAAGGAGAGTTTAAATCCGAGATTCTGGACCAGGCGATAGCCGGTGTCGTATTGGTAAGCGGGTTTGGCAGAGTCTGCGACGGGTGTTTCGGGCTTAGACATGGGAAACGGGGTATGCATAAACAATGCCAGATATCCACCTTGACTCCAGAGATCTGTTTAGCTGGCGGATTATCATCGACGAGGGCCTATTCATTGGTCGTATAGTGGGACATGCGGAAAAATTTCCCAATGAGGCAATCGCTCTTGATATCACGGCGCTTCCGTTCATAGCTGTTGCTGTACACGATGCGATTCCTTTCATTAATAAGAAACTCGGTCTTCATGTACCTCTAGAAGATTTACGCGTAACTCGCATTCGGCATATGACAAAGTCTCTCAGTTCGAACAAAATGGGCTTCTATGACTATCTTTCAGAAGCCCGAGCCGTGATAGATCAACTCAATAAACAATTCTATGGAGGCCCCTTTCCAACGCTTCTCAATAGGTTTCGAAATAATATCGGAATCACCTACTACGGTGAAGTTCCCTGTTATACAACCTTTTCTACCATCCATCTCTTTACCAAGGACTCCCCGGAGCTTCTCTGTTCAAAGGCCACTGACCTTTCGTATGAAATCGGATATCATTCAGGGCTGTCCGGTGGTTATTTATATCGTTTTGCTCAATCGTTTTATGCAGACCGATCTGCTTTTGATGTTTCAGCCTTTGAAACTCGTTCAAATGATCGCCGATTCGAAGATATGGTCAAGACGGCAAATTGCATTGGATGCAAGGACGACGCGATATTCTTTTTCCTCTCCGAACTCCTAATGCTGCTTGTATCAGTTGATGTTTTGTTTAAAGCAGGCTTCTTTACTGACGCGGTTTTTATCAAGTATTCCTGTTTGAGCTTGGACCATGTTGCAAGGGCTCTTCAGATATTTACTACCTTTACAAGGACCCATGCGGAGCTTGATCTTTGTACGAACGGGTTTCTGTCTGAAGTCGAGAGGCTTATTTCGAGAGAAGATAAGAGATGGATTAAGCGCGCTCATCCGTTGCGAAACGCATTCATGCACTACGACTTTTCGGAGAAGCTTGTGTCTGATCCTTCCGGTTGCTCCTCCTCGTGGTCAATACTCGATATAGCCTGTAATAACCAGATGGGATTGGATTTACAAGGGTTTAAAACCGAACTTATGGCTGTTCGCTCCAAGCTGGAACGCTCGCTTTGTGAGTTAATCGCCTTTCCAAGATTTGATCCGTTAAAGGTGCCTTGGGGTATGTAAGGCGCGGATACCATTGCTGACAGCGTTGTCTGTGTCGCTGGTTTTCCTGTCGACGCCGTGTGCGCCGACTCGCAATAAACAGCGATCCTCAAGCGGGCAAACAATCCATTTGGTGATAGTAGCTATCTTGCCTTGAGCAATTCTACTCGTGTGATGACAATTTAGAAGGGCTTGAAATATGTATGATCTCGATAGCCGTATCGATTTAATGCGATTGTATTCTGACTATCGAAAGCTGTGCGGTCCGGATGGAAGGCGTCGAGCCGCACTCATGGAGCTTTTCAATAGGGAAAAAATTACGGGGTGGCACGCGACTAGGGTGCTCTCGGAAGAAGAAATAAGGCACGGGGGACTCAAAGCATATTCTAAAACTGAGACGATTGATCGGTTTCGCCGTTTATACGATATCGTTGGGCTAGATTCAAATGGGACTGATGTGGTTCTTCGGATAGTGAAGCGATTTTTAGACGAGCATCCTCGTCGGAGCAACCATGTATGTTTCTATCTGCTTGAGTCTATGGGCAACCGTTATTCGAAATATTCAGCGACTTTGGGTGGGGAAACGTTTAGGTGGTCGGTGGAGGGCGGTTTAGGGCCTGGTGCGGGTGAGAGGCTGACGGAAATGGAGATTCCGATCAGGGTGAAATTTGCCTTTCACTTTAATCGTATCCAGCCCTATGCTCAGGATTTAATCCTGTCAAAGTTTGTAAAGGCGCTTGACGGTTTTTCCGATGCGGATCAGCGCTCGCTTGAGGTTGATGGGGGCTATTGAAGGTTCGATTGCTCCGCAGGACATCTTAGTGATCGAGCCGCAGTTGGAACAGGTTCATGGAGGATTTCTGCTCTCCTAATTTGAATTGACCCCTCGGAGTCCAGGGGATAAAGTAAATAAAGCGGTATTGACGTAGTCAACCTACGGGCCTACGTCCTGCGGAGAGACGGCTGTTCTTATGGATGGCCGTCTCTCTTCATTTAAGGAGTTGGTATGTCTGATAAGCCCTTTTTGACTATCGATGAACAAGTTCGACTTCTTGAATCTCGCGGCTTGGATGTCGATGAGGATACTGGTCCCACTCTGATGCGTGAGGGCTACTACTCTATTGTCAACGGTTATAAGGATCCATTTCTCGATATTGACAAGAGCGGAGGGGCTGGCGAAGATCGGTACCTTGAGGGAACATCCTTTTTGGATTTATACACTCTGTTCACATTTGATAGAGAGCTAAGGTCTCTTACATTTCGATATTTGATTTTGGCTGAGGCTAAAATCAAGACTGCGGTCGCCTATGCTTTTTCGAATGCCCACCGAGCTTCCGAAGCGTATCTTCTCCAGTCAAATTATTGCGATGAAAATGAGTTTGCTAGCTCCGGGAAAAATGGGGCCAATTTCGCGCAAGAGATTGCTGGCCTTACGTCGGTTTTGGGTCGTAGGGTATCTAATAGCAAATCCGATTTTATCGTTCATTATCGAAATATATATGGTGCGGTACCCATTTGGGTGCTGGTGAACGACCTGACTTTTGGGAATATCGAACATTTCTTTAACTTAATGAAGCCCAAGGATAAGTCTGCGGTTTGCAAAATGATTGTGGACTCGACGGGTAGGACCGGATCACACAAGCTCGGGTTTTTCAGTGTGGATGACGCGAGGGTTTCGATTGAGGTCCTCGTTAAATTCCGTAATGTTTGCGCCCATGATGAGAGGCTTTATTGCGCCAAGGTCGGTGGGCGCAAAAACGTCAACTACATTCGAATGGTTTGGATGCTTGAGCGCTATCTGACCGAGAATGAGTTCAAACGGTTCATTAAGGATCTCACTGAGCTTCTTATGAGATATGTTGAGACGTATGCGATTAAGCACGTGTTAAACCAGATCGGTTTTGTCGAACTGCTGCAAAAGACGTCAGACGGAAGCTTATTTGAATAGCTGGTTCGCTGCCGATGTTTGGTGCTGGTCCAGGCCTCCGTACCAGTTGAGGCCTTGGTCGTACTCCAGCTGGTCAAGCGTCCAGTCGTGGAGCCACAGCGTCATGTCGTATTTCGAGCCGTTTGTCTGTTGTCTGCACTGGGTCACGGCGTCGTTGACGATCTGCGTGACGCTCGGGCGGGCGGCGTCGTTTACGGTCATCTCCGCCGTGGTGCGCAGGTTGTAGATCCCCTTGTCGTTTTGGGGGTCGTATCTGTCGTTGTCCATAAAGTAGAAGTAGATGCGGTACGTGCCCGATGCCGTGAAGTCAAAGGTAAAGTCGTGGCCCGCGGTGTCCAGGCTGTAGTAGCTGGACCATGCCTGGCGCGACGGGTCGCAGACGCTTTCCTGGCTGCCGCCGTCCCAGTAGGTGGGCACGTCCATGCGTGCCTTGGCCTGGGACGAGCCGTTGGCTTGGGTTACGTGGAAGGTCGTCGCGGTGCCCGCCGGGGCGTCGTTCCACGAGACGGTGAAGGTGACGCCGTTTTGGCTTGCGGTGGCGGAGTGGGTGTAGCCGGTTTCTGCCGCGGCGGAGATCGCCTCGGGCGTGCCGTTGGTTTGGGCGCGGAGGGATGGGGTGGGGGTGTCGGTTGCGGCGGCGGTGGCGTCAGTGCTTTCCGTGTTGGCTGCGCTGGTGCCGGTGGATGTTGCGGTGCTGTCCTCTACGGTATCTGCTGTCGC
>PPYE01413736.1_pt1 | contig 15725 bp, 9 predicted proteins | sample 1559881 | NCBI WGS metagenome assembly PPYE01 (sample SAMN08240022, study PRJNA423297) | Human gut metagenome, whole genome shotgun sequencing project. | reverse complement strand
AGCCTATAGTCAAATACCTAAAAGTATAGATTTAAAAATGAAGGTGAACGAGTTTTTAATCCAATTAAAACAAAAATAATATATTTTTATAATGGCTGTATTGTATTCTTTAAAAATAAGTAACTTCAGATGCATTGAAGAATTTGAGCATATATTTAGTAATGGAATAACTTGTATTATTGGACGATGTGATTCTGGTAAAACTACAATATTAGAAGCTATTTCTATGGTACTATCCTCTAACTGGAAATTATCTTTTTATGACTCTGATTTTTATAATCAGAATACGTCAAAACCTATTATTATAGAGGCTACAATCACAAATTTAGATGAAAAATTGCAGACAAAATATTTGTATTCTCTTAGAGGAATAGATAAATTTGGCCGAATACGTGATGATATGGAAAACGATGAGGCGGAAAATTTTACAACAGCTTTAACTATTCGTCTGCAAGTAAATGATGACTTAGAGCCTAATTGGTATTTATATAAAGGAACTGAAGATACATTAATTCCTATTTCCGCATCTGATAGGGAAAAATGTGGACTTTTCTATATTTCTGATTATTCAGATCGGCAATTTTCTTTGTCACGTGGTAATCCTTTATATACTTATATAAAACATTTGCAAGAAGCAGAAGAAGACTCTGAGAAAGATTCTGCCTTATTGAATATATTACGAGAAGCAAAAACTAAAATAGATACAGCTGTAGCAACAAAATTTAATGAGTCTCTAAAAACAATAAGGGCACATACAGTAAGATTAGGAGCTAACATTGGAAATGTAGAAGCATTATTGGATCAAAGAGATTTCACATTAAAGGAAAATAATGTTTGCCTTCATGAGAATGCGATACCTCTACGTTTAAAAGGAAAAGGTACTAAAAGGCTTTTGTCTATTGCTATACAAATGGTTAACACATCTTCTAATGGGATTATTTTAATAGATGAGATAGAGCAAGGCTTAGAGCCTGATAGAGTTCAGCATTTGGTCAAAACACTAAAAAACTATTCTAATTATCAATTTATTTTCACAACCCATTCGTCTAATGTTGTAACAGAATTGGGAGTATCTGATTTATGCATTATGAGGCGCAAAGCAAATAGATTATTGGATATTCCAAAAACTATTGCCATGCAAAAGTGTGTACGTCATAATTCAGAGGCTTTATTTGCGAGAAAAATCATAATAGGAGAAGGTGCTACAGAAGTAGGTTTATGTAGAGCTTTAAATGATGATCGTATGACAAATGGTAAAGAGAGTATGAGTTATTTGGGTATCAAAATATTGGATGGAACGGGTAATAGTGCTGTAGAATATGCTGAAGCATTAAATAAATTGGGATTTAAAATAGCATTCTTGTGTGATTCTGATGAAGCCAATACAAATCTTAAAAAGCAGTCATTAAAAGATATGGGCGTAGCCGTTTTCGATTGTGAAGAAGGAAAAGCTATAGAAGAACAAATATTTGATAATCTTACATGGAATGGAATAAAAAACTGTCTTAATTTCTATATTAAAAAGAAAGAAACAAATATTAAAGGGCTTTACGAACAAGTTTATCCAGATAAACAGAAAGATTATACAGAAGATTGGTTAGAAAAAGACACAGTAGAATTACGACAATTATTCGGAAAGAGAGCAAAGAAAAAAAGTTGGTATAAAGATGTAACATCTGGTATGTTCTTGGGTTCTGAAATTTTTAGCAATATTAACAATATGGATGAAAAGTGTCATTTAAGACAATTATTAACAAATTTATCGGTTTGGATTGACAATGATTAATTTAGGTTCATTTTTATCAGAAAATCAAAGTATGATTATTGCTCCTGCTGGATATGGGAAAACACATACTATTGCAGAATGTGTAAACTTAGATTTAAGCTCTAAGATATGTTTGATATTAACCCATACCCATGCAGGGATAGCTTCACTTAAAGAAAAATTACAGTCTATTAAAACAAGAAATAACAAATACGAATTAGCTACAATTTGCGGTTTTTCTTTACACATGGCTCAATCCTATCACCTAAAAAAAGAAGATTTTCCTAATATAGAAGAAGCTCCTAATGAGTATTATCGTTTTGCTATTGAATCTACTATTAAACTGTTAAAAGCAAAACCAATTCATACTGCTTTAAAAATAAAATATTCACATATAATTATTGATGAGTATCAAGATTGTTCCATTTTGCAACATCAACTAATAAAAGCACTTTCAATGTATATTCCTACTCACATATTAGGAGATCCTCTACAAAGTATCTTTAAATTTGATGGAGAATGTGTGGATATGAATAGTATTGCACAAATGGGGAGGTTTATTGATAATAAGCAAATCCTTGAAATTCCATGGAGATGGAAAAAGCATAATAGTGATGGACTTGGAGAAGATTTAAAAGCGATTAGGCAAAAAATAGAAAATAAAGAAAATATAAACATAGATATTTATAAAAATATAAACGTGTTATATTCTGAACCAGAAGCAATATATAAGCATGGTTCACTTTATAACAAACTATTATGGACGGAGATTGCGAATAATAATAGTTTGCTGATAATTCATCCCAAATCAGAATCGAAGAATTTTAGAATAAAAATAATTAAGTCTTATCCAAGACTTAGATTAATTGAAGCAATTGATGATAAAGATTTTTATTTTTATTCTTCGGCTTTTGATAATGCTACGAAACAGACAATAATTCCACTTATATTAAAATTTTGCAGGATTGTTTTCAAGAAAACAATTATAGATAATTGGTTTAATAATTTTGACAAATTGAAGTCTAAAAGAAGGATTGAAGATCAAGTAATCTCTAATAGTATAAAAAAATATTTGCATAATTTGGAAAACAATCTTATTCCAATACACATTTATAATTTGATATACTATCTTCATCATTTACCAACAAATGAATGTTGCCGAAGCGAATTAGTAAGTGATATGTATAAAGCATTAAGAAAGGCTCAAATAGACAATATTTCCATATCAGAAGCAATAAAATATAATCGTGAGGTATTGCGACAAGTTGGGCGTAAAGTTGAGGGTAAATGTATTGGCACAACACTGTTAACCAAAGGATTAGAGTTTGACACTGTAATAGTGCTTAATTTTCAAGATTTTGAAGATAAGAATAATTTTTATGTTGCTATTACAAGAGCTTGCAAAAAACTTATTTTGGTAGGAAACACACATCAAATTTATTTTAAATAAAATAGTATCAAAGAGTTTTGTATATATTCTCTTTTTGTTATTATAACACTCCACTCCGCTGTTTCATGGGAAGCTGGCGGAGTGGGGTTGTTTTTATGGCTTCGGTTACAGGAGCTATAACTTCAGCTTGGGTTTGGGCTTTTCGGGCCGGTCAGGATCGGGATCGTCCTTGTTGCCGGGTTTGGGGACACCTCCGATGACGAGCTTGCCGCCGAGCGCTCCCATTGCCTCTTTGATGCTGATGCTTTTGGGCATTCCGCTTAGTTTGGGCGGAGTGCGCTGCCTGTCGGTGAGGAAGTCGGGCATCCGGTGGACATAAGGCTCGGCAGGGGGCGTGTCCTGCGTGGGGACACTGCCCGGTGAGGGACTGCCGGGCGGAGCATCGGCGACGGGTATGCCGGCGGCGGGGGCGTTATCCTGTCCGTCGGGCGTTACCGGTTGGGAGGGCACGACTTCGATCACTCCGTCGGTGCTTGCTTCCTGCGCATCCACTGATTTGAGGGAGAGCAGGATCTTGCGGTCAAGGGCGGCAAGGTCGGCCTTGAGCTGCTTCAGCTCGTCCTCCTTTTTCCAGACTTCCCCGACGACCTGTTCCAGGACGGGGAGTTCCTTCTCAATGGCTTCGTTGTCCCTCGTGTATTTCTCTATCAGGCGGGGGATGCTGTCGAAGGCGTTGATGAAGTTCTGGCAGGCGGTTTTCGGATCGACCGCCAAGCGGCCGTTGTTATAGTTGTAGAGAAAGTTGCCTTCGCCACGCACGAAGAAACGGTTCTCGCAGAAGTCCAGACCGTCCTTGACGGTGGTGTCGGTCTTGACAACGATGTCGAAGCCATAGAGCGAGCCGATGACCTTCGGCTGGCCGTGCGTGCGTTCCCTGTCCTCTATCTCGTGGAGCTTGACGGCAATCACTTTCGGATCATCGCCTGCCACGCCGTCAATCTTCAAGGGGTTGAGCCTGTTGCCCTCCTTGTCGTACTGCATACGGCTCTCGATGGCGGCCTTGTCCTTCCTGACACGGGCGATGATGTCATCGTTGCTTGCCCGGTTCGCCAGGAAAGTTTCCAGTTTGATGCGTGACTCCCCCTTGCCACGCTGGAAGGCCTTGCGCTCCCCTTCCATGCCGGCAATCCGCTTCTCCAACCGTGCCTTGTCGAGCAGGTCGGTATTTCCGGAAAGCACCGCCACGTACTCGGAGAAGGGTATGCCTCCCTTCTCGTCCATGCCTCCCTCGTCGATGGTACGGCAACCCATGTTGTTCTGCTTGAGCTGGGTGATGAAAAGCTGCTTGTTGTAGAGCAGGTTGAACTTGTAGCTGTCAAGCGACTTCTCCACGGCGTAGATTATCACGTCCACCTTGTTGTCCGCATAGAGCTTGGCCACCTCGTTGCCCTTGCGGATGCCCCGGCCGTCCCGCTGCTGCAAGTCCGAAGGTCGCCACGGTGCGTCGAGATGATGGATGGCGACACACCGCTTCTGGGCGTTGACTCCCGTGCCCAGCATTTCAGTAGAGCCGAAGAGAACACGTATCTTTCCCTCGTTCATCGCCTCGATCATCGCCTTGCGCTTCTTCTCGGTCTTGGCTTCCTGAATGAAACGTATCTGGTCTTCGGGGATGCCGTAATCCTCCACCAGCTTGCGCTTGATCTCGCTGTACGGATTCCACTGGTCGGGCTTGTAGGTTCCCAAGTCCGAGAAAACGAACTGAGTGCCTTTATGCCCGGCGTATTTATTGTAATACTTCGCAATCATATCGGCGCAATGGGTGGCCTTGTTGTCCTTGTCGTCGCCGTAGGAGAGCGGATCAATGAGCCGCATGTCGAGCGACATCTTCCGGGCGTAGTCGGTGGCGATGAGCATCTTCGCCTTCTCCTCCCTCTCGTTCAGTGGCGGGCGCCCCAGTACGGTGGCATTGCCGGTCTTGGCGAACTCGATGAGCTTCTGTATGAACTCCCTCTGGTCGGGCGTCGGGGGGATGTTGTGCAGTATCTCGTTCTTCTCCGGACGGTCGATGCCGATGTCGGCTGCGGTACGGAAGTCGGTGATCTCGGAATAGAACGAGGCGAGTTCCGGAACCTTGATGAAGTAGCGGAAACGCTCTTTCTGCACCACCTCGTTGGTGACGGAGAACTCGTAATCGACGGACTTCCGGGCAAACACCGCCGCCCATGCGTCAAAGGAGTTGATCCCCTGACGCTCCAATTCCCGGGGGCGCAGGTACTTGAAGAGCAGGTACAGCTCGGTCAGCGAGTTGGAAATGGTGGTTCCCGACAGGAAGGTGGCTCCCAAGTCCTTGCCGGTGCGCTGCTGGATGGTGCGCAGGGCGAAGAGCATGTTGAGCGCACGCTGGCTGCCCTCGCTGTTGCCCAGACCTGCCACACGGTCGTGCCGGGTGGTGAACATCAGGTTCTTGAACCGGTGCGATTCATCGACAAAGAGGTGGTCGATGCCCATGCGCTTGAAGTCCGCCACATCGTCCTTGCGGGTTTCGATCTCGTGGAGCAGCTCTTTCAGCCTGACCTCAAGGTTCATCTTGCGTTTCTCCATGCCCTTGATCTGTGCGTTGCTCACTTCCGCACCCTGCTGGTAGAGGACTTCGAGGTTCTCTTCCACACTGTCCAGTTCCTGTTGCAGGATGTCACGCTGGATTTCGGGGGACTGCGGTATCATGCCGAACTGCTCGTGCGAGAGGATGATGGCGTCCCAGTCGTTGTTCTTCATCCGGTGGAAAATCTCGACACGGCGCTCCGGCGTGAAGTCCTCCTTGCCGGGATAGAGGACTTTGGCGTTGGGGTAGGCGGTGGCGAAGGTCTGTGCGATCTCGTGGATGTTCGCCTTCAGGCCGGTGATAAGGGGCTTGTTCGCCAGTCCCAGACGCTTCATCTCGTAGGCGGCACAGCACATGATGAGCGTCTTGCCGCCACCCACCTCGTGATCGGCGATCCCCCCTCCGTTCTGCTTGAGCATCCAGATGCAGTCCTTCTGGCTGGGATACAGGTCGGGAATGCCCAGCCCCTTGAGGTCGAGGCCGGGAAAGCTCTGGTGCGAGCCGTCATACTTGGGACGGACGAAGCAGTTGAACTTGCGGTTGTACATGTCCGCCATTTTCCGCTTGAACTCCGGCGACTGCTCCATGAGCCAGTCGGAGAAGCCGTTACGGATCTCGTCAATCTTGCTGTTGGCGAGCAGGGTGACCTCCGGATCACGTATCTTCATTTCCTTGCCCGTCTTGTCCAATACGGTCTTGGTGATGTTGGGCGTGGTGTTGTGGATGGCATGGCGCATGAGGGCGATGCCGTTGAAGATGCGGCTTTCCGAACGCACCGAATACTGGTTCATGATGCGTGGGGAGGTCATGTCGGCCTTGATGCTGTACTCGTCACTGCTGGCGGTATAACGGACGGACACGTCCGTGTCGAACAGCCATGAGGCGTAGCGGCTGTACACTCCCGCCGGTATCCAACGCTCGCCGAAATTGAAATCCAGATCCTCGAAAGGTATGGGCGTGGGAAGCGACTGCCGCAGGGCTTCGAGGGAAATGCGTGCCTCGCCGTTGTCAGGATGCGACTGCAAATATTCCTCGATGTGTTCAGCCTTGGCTATGACGTTGCCGGAGATGAAACGGTCGGCAATCTCGTAGTTCTTCGAGAGGGGATTGTAAAATATCCGCCCACGCAGTTCTTCCAACAGGGCGGACTTCGACTTGTCGGTCAGGGACTCCATGTACGCCATGTCCACGTTGCCGTACTTGTTGAGCGAGGCGGTGAGCGCCTCGTGCACGTCATCGGTATGGGTGATCTCGTTGATGTTGTACGAGACGGGATGGTCGAAGATGTCGGCCTTGACCGCCCGGCCGTCGATGTAACGTTCCAGCGACAATATCTCACGGTTGCCCGCATCCATGCGGAACAGGTCGATGTTCTTCCTGTCGTTCAGGTTGCCGAACTGACGGATGAAATCATCGTAAAGGGTGTTGAGCATGGTGCGCAACGCCGGATTTGCGGCATGGGCGGCCGCCTCGTTCTCGTACAGGTGATGGTAGGTGTCACGTATCTCGATGTAGAGCGACGCACGGCGTCGCTGGCGTTCGGGCAGATCCAACGGGTTGAATACCGGTGCAGCCCCGCCAATGGCGGAGAGGTAGCCTATCTGCCCGTCATCGTCCACAAGGGAGCCGTTGCGGTGGTGTCCCTGCAGGCCGGCCGGATAAGGACGGGGCTTCATGCGTTCCTGCCGTGCGGCCTCTTCCTCCTGCCGGCGGCGTTCCTGTTCCTGCCGTTCCCGCTCCTGCCGCTCTTTCTCTTGGGGAGTCGGTTCGGCCGGGGCGGGATGTATGGCGGGATGTTGCTCCAACGGTGGCATATCGAAAAGGGACAACTGCCCGGAGTCCTCCTTTTTGCGCCTTGTTTTCCTTTTCCTGACCTGTGAACGCTCCTCTTGGGTGAAGCCGAAAAGGTCGTACAGGGACATGACCGGCTCCGGCATGGTCTTTGCGGCGGTTGGCCGGGCATCCGTTGAAGGCTGCTCTGGCGTGGGAGTCCGACGCTCCACCTGTACCGTCTGTTGATCCGTAGAAGTGGAATGTCCGTTCACGTCACCGGACCGGTTGATTTCCCGCACCTGTGCGATGCGTTGCTGCATGGTTTCCGCCGGACGGCTCACCAGATTGCGGAACTCCTGCACGGGTGAATGGCGGAGATACAAGTCCAGATCGAGCTGTTCCGAGAGGTTGCGGTCAAGGAAATACTTCATGTCGGCGGCGATGGCTTCCATACCCCCGTCATGCAGGTAGATGCGTGCCGGCTTGCCGTAGGGATCGGTACCGACATGGCCACGTGTATGCACGATGGCGGCGGTATGCTCGAAATACTCGTTCTGCGTCGTCCCGTCGGCCTGTGTGCCGACTTCCACGAAAGACCGTTCGAGTGACGTATATTCCCTTTGGGAAAGCGTGTCCTTCTGCAAGATGACCAGGTCGCTGCCCACCTCCGTACCGGCATAGTCGGTAAAGAGGTTGTTGGGCAGGCGGACAGCCGATAACAGCCGGGAGCGGTTCATCAGGTATTGCCTTACGGGATAGGCCATAGCGGAGTTCATCACCCCCTGCGAGGTGATGAAGGCGAGGACGCCTCCCTCACGGACGGCGTCCAGCCCTTTGGCGAAGAAATAGTTGTGCAGGCTGTTCAGCGCAAAACGCCTGGCCGTGCCGTTGTCGAAGGAGGGATCGAAAACACGTATGTCACCGAAGGGGATGTTGCTGCTCACCACGTCGAAATAGCCGTTGCGGTGCGGGGGCAGCTCCTCGAAGCCCTTGATATTGACCTGCGCTTCGGGATGGAGCCGGGCAAGAATGCGGCCGGTAAGCAAATCCTTTTCATAGGCAACAATTTCGGGAGTGTTGCCGGATGCGGAGTGGCATTGCGGTCGGAAGGCCGAGACAAAATTGCCGGTTCCCGATGAAGGATCGAGAAAACGGCCGGGCGACACTCCGTGTTCGCCCAAAGAAGAGGCAATGGCATTGACAATCGCCGGCGGCGTGTAGAAAGCGGTGAAGGTGGATGCCTTCACGCTTTCCACCAGCCGCCTGTACTCACGCTCGTCAGCGGCCCCGTCACGCAGGACGTTGTGAAGTTCCGTAATCAGGGGGAACAGTTCACGGTCGGCCTGTGTCCAGCGGAGTATGTCGGTGAGTTTCCCGAAAGGGGAAAGAACTGCCTTGATACCTCCGAACCCGGAGTAGGCGGCGAGTATGCCGGCTTCCTCCGGTGTGGCGGCGCGCTGTTCCTTCTCCAAACGGAACATCAGCCGGATTGCCTCTATATTGTCCCTGAGATGTGCCTTTTTATTATAAGCCATTCTCTTCCAGCCAGATTACAACCGTACCTGCCAGCTCGTCATAGAGCTGCCCGAACTCCGGGCTGAACATGAAATCATCCGAGAGCGTATAGCCGGAGAAGACCTTCCGGCATTCGGGAAGCAACTGCAAGGCCACGCTGCGTGCGCTGCCTTCGGGGACTTCGGCGGCGAACTCGTTCCAGAGGACGGTAACCAGCGTGTCCAGAGGAGAGAAATGCAACCCCTGAAAAAGCAGGGCGTTCGCCTGTTGTGCCGCATCGTCGTAGGTCAGGCCGGAACGGACGGCTGCGCTGAAGGCTTCGGCAGCCCGCTCGCTACGGGCGGTGACAAAAGACTCGTCATCCGCCAAATCGGGATGCGACTCACGCAGGAAGGCCAACAGGGTAAGACGGTAGTAGGACAATTCATCCGGTTCTTCCGCTACGGATACCGGCACGTTGGATTTATTCTGATTCATATAATTATCTGATTATTAAGTGATACAATTCCGGACGGGTTATCTCTTCCTGCCGCTTTTTTCTCCCTGCGGTTTCCTGTCCGGGAAGGAATAGCCTACGGTAAAGTCGGGATTAAGCACCAGTGCGGCATCGAAGCTCCTGCCCTCACGGTTCCTGAAGCCTTTGACAAGAGGGGTGCGGCCTGTGGTCACCAGCCCGACAATCTGTTTGTCGGTCAACACCTTGCCTCCCTTGTTGCGGAACAGGGTGAATCCGCAATCGACATCGGCGCATTTGGCGACCTTGTCGAAGAACAGGATGCGGCTCTTCTTGCATTTGGGACAGGTGCATTGCTCCCCCGAAGGAGCGACATCGAGGGTGGCGGCCAGCAGTTCGGCAACGATCTGTGCGGTATAGACCTCTATGTCCCGGCGGAAAGAGGGCGCATCGGCCTCTCCGGTTTCTATTTTGGCGAGGGTATCCTCCCACGCCGCTGTCATTTCGACATCGGCAATCTTCTTGTCCTTTACCGTATCGTAAACCGCCAGTCCTTTTTCGGTGGGCACAAGGTTCTTCTTGTCCCGGCGTATATAGTTACGGGCGAACAATGTCTCGATAACGGCCGCACGGGTGGCCGGAGTTCCGATACCGGCCTCCCGGATTGCGGTACGCAGCTGCCCGTCGCCGATCTCCCTGCCGCAATGCTCCATAGCGGAGAGAAGCGAACTCTCGGTATGCAGCGGTTTGGGCTTGGTCTGCTTCTCCACCGTTTCGGAAGCGAGCAGCGGCAGGGTTTCATCCGTCTGCAATTCCGGCAATGTGGTTTCATCCACTTCCTCTTCCGGTTCGCCACGCACGGCACGCCAACCGGCGGATTTGACGACCGCCCCCTTGAGGGTGAATATCTCACCGCCTGCGGACAAGGCAACTTCGGTCATTTCCTTGACGCAATGCGGGGAGAAGGCTTCGAGCAGGCGTGCGGCAACCATTTCGTAGATAGCCCGCTCGTCCTGCGACAGACCTTCGGGCAGGTTTTCGGTAACGAGCAGCGCATGGTGGTCGGTGACTTTGGTGTCATCGACCGGACGGCGGTTGAGCGGTGTGTCCCGCAAAGCGGATGCGATGGCGGCGAAGCGTGGATATTGTTGCAAGAGCGTTATGCGTGAGGGAATCTCCTCGAAGACATCTTCGGATATATAACGGCTGCCGGTACGCGGATAGCTTAGCACCTTCTTCTCGTACAGGCTTTGTGCAAGCGTGAGCGTTTTGTCGGCGGAGAAGTCCAGTTTGCTGTTGGCCTCTTTCTGCAAGGCGGTCAGGTCGTAAGGCAATGGTGGCTCTTGAACGGCCTCCCTACGTTCCACGGAAGTGACGGCAAGCGTGCCGCCGTCCTCTACCTCACGTAGTTCGGCTGTGGCCGATTCAAGGTCATCGAAGCGGTTCCGTGACAATGCAGAAAAGGCGATGCCGTCCTTGGCCGCCGAAACCTTTATCTGGAAATATTTTCGGGGTACGAACTGTTTGTTCTCCCGATAGCGTGAGCAGATCATCGCCAATGTAGGTGTCTGCACCCGTCCCAAAGAGAACACGCCCTGCCCGGCGGCAAGGCTGAGCGCCTGAGAACTGTTGATGCCCACGAGCCAGTCCGCCTCGCTGCGGGCTTTGGCGGAGAGGTAAAGATTGTCGTAAAGGCTTCCCTCCCTGAGATTCCGCAATCCCTCACGGATGGCCCTGTCGGTGAGCGAGGAGATCCACAGACGGGCAAAGGGCTTGGTACAGCCGAGATAGTTGTACACGTAACGGAAAATCAACTCTCCCTCACGACCTGCGTCGGTGGCGACGATGATGGACTCGCACCTGTCGAACAGCTCCCGGATCACTCCGAGCTGCCTGACCACTCCGGGATCGTCCTTGTACACCTTGCCCTCCCGCACCTGACGGGGAACAAGCCTGAACTCCTGCGGCAATATGGGGAGGTGTTCCCGGCGGAAGCCGGAGAAGCCGTAGCTTTCGGGCATGGCAAGACCGACCAGATGCCCGAATGCCCATGTCACGGCATATCCGTCCCCCATTAGATACCCGTCTTTCCGTTGGCGTGCGCCCACTACGGACGCTATACCCTGTGCCACGCTGGGCTTTTCTGCAATGATAACTTTCATATAATTATTGTATTATTCATGTGAATGATCAAATGGATACCCCTTTCTTATCGGCTTTCTGTACCGGGCGGTTCCGGCTGACGGCGTTTGCCGGCTTCGTTCCGTCCTGACGGACGGCCGCCTGCTGCGACTGTTCCCGCTTCTTGCTCTTGTCCGGGTTCCATTTGAAGAAATCGAACTTCGCCCGCTCGTGGTTGACACGGACGAAAGCACTGAACAGGTTCCCCTCGTTGTCGGTCATGTCCTTGATGTAGGTCGCCTTGCCCTGTGCCAGTGATGCCTGCTGTTCTTCGGTAAGGTCTTTCCCCTTCAGCCGTGCGGGGATTACCAGCCCACGCTCCTGTTGCCGGTTCTGCTCCTGGGCGACGGTCTGCTCCTGCCTGCGGGCGATTCCCTTGAAGTCATAGTCGAATCCTCCCTTGCACGCATTGAACTGCAAGCGTGCATCGTAATGACGCTGCTTTTTCTCCGACCACATGTTCTCGACAAGGACGGGCTCGCCGCTTGCGATGCGTTTTCTCTGGTCATCGGTCAACGCCGTGCCGTTCACCTCTGCGGGAATGGTTATCCCGCTGACCGGCATGTGGTGGAGCCGGTTGGTCTTGGGATTGAGCGATACCAGACACGGCTCACGCACGCCTCCGGCCAGTTCGAGTTCCACCACGCAACCCGCATTGCCTTTTTCCAGCAGGTTCTGTTTCACTTCGGGAGTGAACTCCACGTTGAAATACGGCGTGTCCAGTTCCGGATAACGCTTGCAACACTCGATCTCGTTCCGGAGCGTGCCGTCGGGATTCTCCGCCAGACGGATGCAGGCGGGAGTTTCAAACTCTATCCCCTCGATAACGGTTTTCAGCGTGAGTACGGCGGATTCGTTGCCGTTGAGCAACCGTCTGAGCCCCGGTTCGCCTAACGTTTCGGGTGTTACCCCCATGCGCTCAAGCTGTCGCCAGTCCACCTGTTCCATGCTCCAGCGGGTGGATTGCTCCGTTCCGCCCCCGCCGGACTGCTGTTGTGCCTGCTGCCGGCTCTGTACGTACTGTTCCGTGTCAAGACGGTATTCGTCCAGCAAGGCAGAATTACTTTCGGGCTGCTTGAACAGGCCGACAAGCTCCTTGGCGGAGGCAAGCAAGTCCGCCGGAAGGTGATAGAAGCGGAAGTCGGACGGCCGCTCGAACTGTCGTTTCATGTTGAGGAAGAACGTTTCGAGTATAGACACGTTGCGGTCTATCCGCATGAACTGATCCGAAGGCTTTGCCCCTGCCAACGGTCTGGTCTTGAGTCCCCCCTCGGATTCGATGTCCTCCACCACGTGCGGGGTGTTGCCTTCGGCGGCGTTGGTCACCACCAATACCTCGTCTTTCAGATCTTTCAGTTTTTTGTCCATAAAGTGAATGAATTTAATTGTGATACAATCAGGTTAATTGCGGCACGAAAGTAGAGGTAAGAGGCTATGGCGCAAAGGGAAAGGAGGGGATGGGGAACGAGTGGCTACGGGATGGCATGAAGTGGCCTGCCGGCAAGAAAGAATGGCGTCCCGATACAAAAACTTCAAAATAAAAAGCGTACCTTCGCAAAAAGAAACATAAAAGAGGACAATCCGATATGATTACCAACCGAGAAGAAGTGATAGACAAGGCATTCAAGGTGTTTTTGAGGATGAACTACGAGAAAGCGAGTATCAGCACGCTGGCGAAAGCCTGCGGGGTGGTAAAGACAGGGGTGGTGTATTATTTTCCCCACAAACTCGACCTGTTTATGGCGGTAGCGGACAAGTATGCCATACAGATGCAGACACCTGCCAACAAGTTCGCAGAACCGGCGGAAACGCTTGCGGAATTTATTGACCAGTATGTGTCGGGAGTGAGAGCGGCCATGAACCGTATTGTCAGACTGGTGGAATGTAGCGTGGACAACAATGACTGCTGTCCCAACTTCTACTACTTCCATTTCCTTTCCCAAGTGAGGATGTACTATCCCGGAGTCCGTGAGAAAATGGAGGATACGTTCCAAAAGGAGCATGAGTTATGGAGAAAGGTAATACAGAGAGCCAAGGAGAGCGGTGAAATAAAGCAAGATGCGGACGTAAAAAAGACCGCCTCGCTGTTCCGTCAAGTGTTCCTGGGCATGTCCTACGAGCAATCGTTCCTGAACGGTCTGGATGCAGAAGAATTGAAGGACAAGTTCGATTGTCTGTACTCGCTCCTGAAAGCCTGACTCCTTTTAGCAATATTTAAAAGACTCCGATAAAAATATTTTCTGAACAACCGTTCAGATTTCAATACTTTGCTTTATCTTTGAGGCATGAAGCAACAGCCAGAGATATGGACAAGGTACAGAAGCAACGGTCAAACATCGTCCTGTACAGGGAAAGAAGGGACGGTGAACACTACATACGGATAGAGTATGCAGGTGATCCGGCGATAGCCCTACTGCTCTCCCAAGATACGGACGTGGAAAAGGCGGACAACGGTTCCGCCTACATGACGGCTGCCGCCTTTAAACTGCCGGATTTCTACGACCGTTATTCTCCCCACGCCTACATAGATTACAGCCGGGTGTACGTGCGGCATCCCAAACCCAAAAGGGAATACATACTGCCGAGAGGCTATCTGGAACTGCTGGAACAGAAGCGGTACAGCCTTTCCACCATAAAAGCCTATAAAATCTATTTCAGCGACTTCATGGAATACCACAAGGGGCAAGACCTTGACCTGCTGACGGTCGAGGACATAAACAGCTATATGCTCCACATGGTAAAGGAAAAGCACATATCCGCCACCCAGCAGAACATGCGCATCAACGCTATCAAGTTCTATTACGAGAAAGTCCGGAAAGGCAAGCGGCAATATTATGGCGGGATAGCCCGTGCAAAAGAGTACAAGGCATTGCCCGAAGTATTAAGCCGGGAAGAAATGAAAAGCATCTTTGCACAGTTATCCAATCGGAAACACAGGTGCATGATTTCTCTTGTTTACTCTGCCGGACTACGCCGAAGCGAACTTCTGAACCTGACACCCCAAGACATCATCAGCGAACGGATGCTAATCAGGATTGCCGGAAAAGGCAAGAAGTGCAGGTATTCCCTACTGTCGGAAAAGCTGCTCAACGAACTAAGGGCTTACTACCGGGAATACAGACCGCAAAAATGGCTTTTTGAGGGCGAACAGGCAGGCGGACAATACTCGCCCAGCGCATTGGTTAAGATATTGAAAGAAGCGGCAAGGAAAGCCGGAATAAAACATCGGGTACATCTCCACATGCTCCGGCACACGTTCGCCACCCACCTGCTGGAACAAGGGACAGACCTAAGAACCATACAGGAACTTATGGGACATACCGATATAAAAACAACGGCAATTTATCTGCACGTATCGAACGCCTATAAAGCAAAAATCCCCAATCCGCTGGATTGTTTGGATGATGATTAGGCAATGATTTAATAGTGAATAGGAACTGCACCATAAGGTGCGTTTATCGAAAAATTAATAATAATTGAGCGCATGAAAACAGTTATATCATTACTCTTTTTATTGTTGCCCCTAATGCAAAGTTGCGGGTTCGTATATGAACGGCATCTGACTGGGAACTATTATTTGATAGCGGTAGATACCAAAGAAGATATGGATGTGTGTTATCACCGACAAAACGATGATGATGCGCCTTATACGGGAATAACCGGAGTAAGTGTTTACGCAGTGGGATATGACGATGATTTTATTCTTGTCAAGGCATATCGTGCTTTGAGGGACAGCATAGGCATTTCCTTACAGCGTTATGACAAAAATGCAACCGAATATTACATCATTCCCGTAAATAACACACAGGAAGCATGGGAAGCACAAGAAAACAAGTTCGGGGCATTCAGTAAAAAGGACTTTGAAGTTAAACGGAAAGAATTAGGAGTGTCGGATGATATAACTTTCAAGAGGCTATAAATATATTATTAACAAGAAAAGATAACGTCTTACGCCGTTCCTTTTCAAACCATTAACGATAATAAATTCAGCAATTATGAATACGGAAGAGCTTTATATTTGGCGATATGGGATAGATAAACT
>PPYE01047389.1_pt1 | contig 15725 bp, 10 predicted proteins | sample 1559881 | NCBI WGS metagenome assembly PPYE01 (sample SAMN08240022, study PRJNA423297) | Human gut metagenome, whole genome shotgun sequencing project. | reverse complement strand
TTGCATTTGTCAAGAACTTTTTTCATAACTTTTTCAACTTATTTTCAAAGCAATATCTATAAAGTCATGTCTGTAAAATATAACTCACAAGCTCTACAACTCAATGTGTCCCGCGAGTCAGCTTTGATATAATATCATCCCGGCACACATATGTCAACGGATTTTCTGCAATTAATTAAAGTAGTAAAACTGCCTTAAAAAACACAAATTTTCTAAATTGTCTGTTTATTATATACAATTCTCACAATTACTATCTGACAGCCTCTATCGCTTCCTTGATATTTGCCACACCGACAATCTCAATTCCACTAATATGCGACACTCCTGCAAGACACACTTTGGGAACAATACACTTTTTAAAGCCAAGCTTCTTTGCCTCAGCCACACGCTGCTCGGACATGGTAACTCCGCGTACCTCTCCGCTTAAGCCCACCTCTCCAAAGCATATGGTATCCTCACGCACTATAATATCCATTTTGCTTGATGCGATTGCAAGCACTATCCCAAGGTCTATCGCCGGCTCGTTCATCCTTATACCGCCTGCTATATTCACATAAGCGTCACAGTCTGACAGTGACAGGTTGGCTCTTTTTTCAAGGACCGCCATGAGTAGATTTACTTTATTATAATCTGTACCATTTGCTGTACGCCTTGGATTATTAAAAAAACTGTGACATACAAGAGCCTGGATTTCGAGAAGTATCGGGCGGCTTCCCTCTATGGAACATGTGACAATTGATCCTGATGCTCCCTCTGGCTTACCGCTAAGCATATACTCCGACGGATTTTCCACCTCAACAAGTCCCTCCGCCTTCATTTCAAATACGCCTATCTCGTTGGTCGAACCAAATCTGTTCTTAACGCCTCTAAGTATCCTGTACGACTCATACCTGTCACCCTCAAAATAAAGCACAGTATCAACCATATGCTCCAACGTCCTCGGCCCCGCAACCGCACCATCCTTTGTCACATGTCCTACTATAAAAACAGAAATACCCAGAGTTTTTGCAAGCTGCATAAGCACTCCGGTTGTCTCCCTGACCTGTGAGACACTGCCCGGTGCCGACGCTATCTCCTCATTGTACATAGTCTGGATGGAATCTATTACAACAACCTCCGGTTTTTTTCGTTGAATCACATCCTTTGCTATATCAAGACTTGTCTCACATAAAAGCTCCAGTGAATCCGTAAAATCACCAAGTCTGTCGGCACGCATCTTTATCTGATGCAGGGATTCCTCACCTGACACATAAAGTAATGGCACCTTTTTTTGTGAAAGTTCCCTGCATACCTGAAGTAGAAGCGTGGATTTTCCTATACCCGGATCTCCTCCCACAAGCACAAGTGACCCCCTCACAATTCCTCCACCAAGCACTCTGTCAAACTCGGCTATACCTGTCACTATACGCTCCTCTTTCTCGCTTTTTACTGCCGAAAGAGGCAGAACCTGTGCCGCCTTTGATTCTTTTTTTACTTTTCCCGACGAGCTTATCGACTTTTTATCTACGGTTTCCTCTACAAATGTATTCCATTCCTTACAGGCCGGGCACTGTCCCATCCATTTTGCCGATTCATAACCACATTCCTGGCAGAAAAATACAGAGGTCTTTCCTTTTGCCATATTGTTCTCCTTTATAAAATACAAAAAGCCCGGCTTTCACCGGGCTAAAAATATGCTCTATTTTCTTGATACTTTGATATCGACTGAATCAACACCCTCAAGCTCTACGCTTAAGCTGAGCTTGCCGCCGAGATTTGTCTTCATAGTACCTGCAACAGCTCCAGCTATATCAATTTCGTACTCTGTCTCCTCTTCAAGGCCAAGAGTAATCTGAGCATCCTCAGGTCCCTCCACAGTAAATGTCACTGTATCAGCAGTCTCCTCGAAATCCATAACCGCTGTTCCCGGAACAGACTCGTATACAAAGAGTCCGTTTCTTTCGAGCTTTGTAATCTCCTTAAAGGTCTTTACCTTGTAGATATCTCCATCCTTCTCAAAATTGTCAAGCTTTGCCTTTGCAGCCAATGTATAATCTCCGAAGCTGAGCTTTCCGTTTTCCTCAGTACGGATTAATTCACTTATTACAGCCATTTTTATCCTCCCGTAGCTATATTGATATATTAATTATAAATCCAATTCTACTCAACAGTCAATGAAATTTGTTTGTTTTTCGTAGAAATTATTACCTTATTGCCGCGCTTAATTTTGCCGGTAATAATATCCTCTGACATACGGTCTTCAATCTCCTCCTGAAGCTTGCGTTTAAGCGGTCTTGCGCCATATTTTCTGTCATAGGCTTTGTCCACGATAAAGGCTTTTGCGCTGTCGCGCACTGTGAGCTCTATATCAAGCTGCTCTTTGCAGCGTTTCTTAAGCTCCTTTACAAGAAGTGTCACTATATGCTTCATGTCATCCTTGTTGAGAGCTCTAAATACAATAGTCTCGTCGATTCGGTTCAAAAACTCAGGTTTAAATATACGGCGGACCTCCTCCATGACACTGTTCTTCATACGCTCGTGATCCTGCTTTTCGTCATCACCTGCACCAAAGCCAAGGCGCTTTGGTTCTATAATAGAAGAAGCTCCTGCATTTGATGTCATGATGATTATTGTATTCTTGAAATCAACCGTGCGCCCCTGTGAATCAGTGATTCTACCATCATCAAGCACCTGTAAAAGTATATTGAACACATCAGGATGTGCTTTTTCTATCTCATCAAACAGTATAACAGAAAAAGGATTGCGTCTGACCTTCTCTGAGAGCTGTCCGCCCTCCTCATGGCCCACATATCCCGGTGGTGAACCAATCATCTTTGAAACACTATGCTTTTCCATGTACTCTGACATGTCAACACGTATCATGGCATCTTCTTTGCCAAAGACAGCCTCAGCAAGCGCCTTTGACACCTCCGTCTTACCTACTCCTGTCGGTCCCAAAAACAGGAATGAGCCAATTGGCTTCTTAGGATCCTTTAAACCAACACGGCCTCGTCTGACTGCCTTTGCGACAGCAGAAACAGCCTCCTCCTGTCCTATTACACGCTTGTGAAGTATCTGTTCAAGCTTTGCAAGTCGTCCTGCCTCTGACTCTGTAAGCTTATTTACAGGTATTTTGGTCCATCCCGATACTACATCCGCTATCTCATTTTCGCCGACTACAGGCTGATTTTTGGCTCCTGTGCGACGGTTCTTTCTCATAAGCTTCTGCTGTTTATTTTCAAGCACTTCTTTTTCTGACATAAGCGCGCCGGCAGCTGCAAGATCTCCTTTCGACAAAGCATTTTCCAACTGGTTCTGCTTATCTGTTATCTCTTTTTTCAAAGCAAGCAGCTCGTCAGATGATGTCAGATTCTTAAGCCTTATCCTGGCTGCCGCTTCATCCATCAGGTCTATCGCCTTATCAGGTAAAAATCTGTCATTTATATATCGTGCAGAAAGGCTTACTGCTGCTTTCACACCCTCATCTGTTATGATGACACCATGATGCTTTTCATAGAGTCCCTTTAATCCTGTGAGTATCTCTATTGTCTCATCCGCACCCGGCTCCTCAACCATCACCGGCTGGAAACGGCGCTCAAGCGCAGCATCCTTTTCCACGTATTTGCGGTACTCCTCTATGGTAGTGGCGCCGATTACCTGTACCTCGCCTCTGGCAAGCGCAGGCTTTAATATGTTAGATGCATCTAACGAGCCTTCTGCTCCTCCTGCACCTATTATAGTGTGAAGCTCATCAATGAAAAGCAGTACATTTTTGGCATTTGAAACCTCGCTTATCACCTTCTTGATACGCTCCTCAAACTCACCACGATACTTTGATTTGGCTACAAGCCCGGACATATCAAGAGAAACCAGTCTCTTTCCCAAAAGAATATCCGGAACATTGCCACTGACTATATCCTGCGCAAGTCCTTCTACTATAGCGGTCTTACCCACTCCCGGCTCTCCAATCAGACATGGATTGTTTTTGCCACGGCGGCAGAGTATCTGGATAACGCGCTCCATCTCCTTTTTTCTGCCTATAACAGGGTCAAGAAGCCCTGCCTCTGCCATATCTGTCAAATCTCTGGAATACTGATCTAATACAGGAGTCGCAGAATTGTATGATGTACCGTAACTTTTCATCAGATCCCTGTATGCAGACGGATCCTCACCCATCGCACCAAGAATATCTATAAACATCTTCTGACTGTTAACACCCATGGTGTTTAAAAGTCTTGCAGCTGCACAGTCTCCCTGCAGTACTATAGCCATCAGCAAGTGTTCTGTACCTATCTCATTGCACTCAAATCTATCGGCTTCCTCCGATGCGCGCTCCAATACTCTCTGTGTCCTTGGTGAATAGCCATCCCTGTCCATCACTTCGATGTTATCCCCCGGTGAAATCAGGTCTTCAATCATCGAAATAAGCTTATCATATTCCACATTGCAGGCTGTTAGAATCTCAGCTGCCACACCGGTGCCCTCTTTTATAAGGCCAGCCAGTATGTGCTCTGTTCCAACATAGCTGTAATTCATTTTCTTTGATATACGTGCAGCCAAATCTATTGCTTTTTTAGCCTTACTTGTATATGGTTTCAAGTCATATCCTCCAGTCATATTCACTAATTTAAGTCGATGAACTGCAAATCATCATCTTCGCTGTCATCCTTTGCACTGCTGTCTATAGTCTCAGACGGCTTATTTTCCTCATTGACAAAGCCATCAAGTGCCATTTGAACCTGATTCTTCAATGTATCATCATCTGCAGCATTCTCCTGATTTAAAGCCTCTTTTGAATCAAAATCAGATTTTTCATTCTCAGCAGTTTTCTTTAAATCGGATGTAATTTCTACGGTTCTTCCGACATAGGATGCATCAGATGCTTCTGTACTTTCCGTATTTTCGTCTGATTCTAAAATCTCAGCTATCTGTGACTCTTCGCCAGATTCCTCAGCCGGTTCCCGGATTTCATCTACCTGCGATTCTTCAGCCGGTTCCTGAATCTCATCTACCTGCGATTCTTCAGCCGGTTCCTGAATCTCATCTACCTGCGATTCTTCAGCAGATTCCTGAGCATCATCATTAGCTTCTATATCATTTTCCTCTATATCGAACTCTTTTGTATCGTCTTCTTCATCATTTTCTTCATTAGCTGTGCGCTTCTTATTTTTCACAATAACCACCAGAAGAAGTAATGCCAGAATAATGATAATAAGAACCAGTATTGCAGCTAAAACAAGATATTTATTGGCAATTCCCGGGACAAGCTCACTCTTTGTTGTATCGTTTTCCTCCTGTGCCACTGTAGGTGTACTGAGCTCATTTCTCATATATGTGCCATCTACGCTATCATATGTGTACCAGCCACTCTCACCATTGTCATTCATAGCGTATACGAGGTAAAAATCCTTTGTCTGATCATCGCTTTTTTCGACTTTAGTCTGGTAGGCTGTTGCCACACCCTTGCCCTCTATGGAGAGCGATATCTCATTATATCCATCAGGCACATCATCCACCTTAGGCAGTAAAACCACTATAAAATGCGACTCTGAATTGATACGGACAAACTCATATGCTGCATTCTGTGCTACATCATATACAAAAAGCCCATTGCCGCTTTCCGACTGTAAATACACAAGCGTGATATCACCAAAGGTGCCATGAAGGGTATTGTATTCAAGTCCGTCAATCACTGTCTTTGAGTGCTCAAAGCCTTCAGGAACAACATCCTCCGGAATGTCATTTACCATAGTCCACTCTGTGCCATTTATATCGAACTTCTTCCAGTTATCCTGCTTATCTGCATTCTCCGGATCATCCTCGGATCTTCTGGTAACAACTATATTGTATGTGCTTGTGCTGCCGTCCTCTGCTGTCACAACAACGCTGACCGTATTCTCTCCAACCTCAAGTGAATCATTGCCTGTGACGGATGTCACACTCGCCTTGGAATCAGCCGGATTTGCTGTAACCGCAAGGCTTGAACAGCTGTAATCTACTGTAGCTGTGTAATCCTTTGTCGCAGCAGAAAACTCAGGGGAAAGCGAACCTGCTGAGATAACAAGCGAACCAAGAGATGCGTTTGAGGATTTCTTTTCCTCTTTGTTTTCATTATCTTTATTTGCATTGCTGTCATTGCCGGTATTGCTGCCGGAATTGTCCTTGTTATCCTTGTTGCTGTTTGAATCGTTGTTTGATGAATCACTTGTTACCGTCACCTTCGTGCTGGCACCGGTAATTATACCTCCGGCATCGTTGCCCTCTGCATCTCCTACAACTGTACAATATGCCTTTATAGTGCAGCTTCCTGCAGCCTTCGCCGTAAATGAAAATGACTGCGATGTGGGATATCCTGCGGCGTCACCAATATTGGCCACACCATCCCCTCCGTTACTCAGTACTCCCTCGTCAGAACTTGAGATAACTACAGTGCCAAAATATCCAGACGGCATGGAAACAGTCACCTTAACTGTTTTTCCAACAGTTATAGAGCTTGAGCTGACACTGAGACCAAGTCCCTGCGCATATACATGCTCGGCAGGTGTGAAAACAAGCATCACCGCCATAACAAGTGATAATATACATCCAAATAATTTCTTCATATTTTTCCTCACATTTCTAATTCTGCGATATCTTTGATTTGCCCAGTATGTGTCTGTTCATGATTATCATATCAAGGGCATTTCCACCATCGCCCTTTCTGTTGGCATCAGCTGCCTCCAGATAAGCACCTGTGAGTGTTCCCTTTCCTAAAATATGTCTGTTGAGCTTAATCATATCAAGGGCATTTACAGCACCGTCACCATTAATATCTCCATATACAACAATATCATATGTCTTTTTCAGGTTACCCGAAGCATCATAAACAGCCACTTTATTGCCTGTTGCAACCTTTCCGCTGTTTTCTGAGCCTGAGCTTGTCAGAAGCTTTACAGTACCTGATGCTGATACTGCTATATTCTTCACAAAATCAGCTGCACCGGTTCCAGGCTCAATGCCTGTAATATAAGTACCTATACTGTATTTACCTGATGTTATGTTTACATCTGTATTATTTTGGTTATTATTGTTCTGATTATTATTGCCACCTGCATTATTTGCAGATGCCGCCTGCCTGTTTATATTGATAGTGTATGTTCTTGTATCACCGCTTTGCGACTTGCAATTTACCTTAATTGTATTATTTCCGACAGCAAGCGAATAGCTTCCTGTGCCTGAAACACCACTGTTTCCTGAAACTGCATCTGCCGAAACAGTCACTGAGCTTATAGCATTTGAAACAACTGCTGAATAGCTTGTTGTCGCTCCATTGAAGGCCGGTGTGAGTGTTACACCGCTTATCGCAAGCGACTGCAGATAGTTATTGGTATCGCCAGCTTTATCGAAGCCCACTGCTGACGATGGCATATTGTTGTATACAGGTATTTTAAATACAAAAGCCTGATTCTTGTCTGAATATCCTTTAGCCAGACTCTGTCCCTCAGTAAGAGCCGCTGTGGCATTGCCCATGTACTGATGGAAATACAGCGAGCTTGTATTTACTACATTAAACTTCTCAAAATACAGTGTATTTTGACCCTTATTTATATAATTGCTGCCCACCTTTACAGCTCCGCCGCTTATGGACTTTACTCTTGTATTCCAGCCCTGCTTCTTGGCAAAAGACAGACCATTTTTATAAATCTTATCCTTCGTGTTTCCGGTTGCATTAAAATTAAAATAATTATAATATCCTTCGTATCCGGAATATGTACCCGAAATAAGAGGACTCGTTCCCTTTTGTCCCTGCTCCTGCTTTAAACGCGATGCTATATGGTATGCACTTACTCCACTGCTCTTTGCCACATCCATGAATGTGCTTGCATAATTAATTTTCTCACCATTGTTGGAATAGGTCTTTGTTCCCTCCATAAATGTGCCTTTTACTATGGACTTGACACCTTCAAGTGCCTCATTCGGACTGTATGCCAGACTCTGAAACTGAAAAATATTGGTCTCATCAAGAAAATTCCTTGGATCCATGAGATAAGCAATATAGGCACTGCTTGCTGACACCCATCCCGGTTCGTACTCAACCCACGTATTTGTTGACCAGTTATATGCTCCGGCAGCTGTGGATTTCTTGGAATTGTCTGCTGATTTGGATACCAGATTAAGTCCGTTTACACTTTCATTTTCAATCACCGTATCCCAATTCAAACCTGTATTTACAGCCTCAAATGTCCAGCTTGGATACTTATTGTGAAGTGCTGTAAGGTTTGGAATATAGCTGTCAGTAAAGCCTGCATTCTTCATAGCCGTGACAAAATCAGTATTGTCTCCGCTATTATTGTATGTCACCTTTATGTATGTACTGATAGTCCAGCCCGTAAATGCCTTGCCGTTTAAAGTACCCTTGACATTATACCAGACCACACCGTTTACCCTGGTCTCTCCAATTATGTCAACCTGATGGTTCCAGTTGAGTGAGACAACCTTGGTAGTGCCGGATGTGCCTGCTGCATTGCGGACATACACATTGCCACCTGTAATCGTACCTGTAGCATATGCTCCCGATGCGGTTGCAATGGCAAGCTGCTCCTCATTATTCTGCTGTATGGCATCCGCATTGCCGGTGTCTGCCGAAGCATCCCCTGTCTGCGCATTGTCTGATGCAGCTGTACCTGCTGATACAAAATCAGACCTTATATAGCTGACACACTCCTCGTTATTTGCTGCCAGATTGTACTTTGCCTTGTACCACACCTTGCCGTCTGCACCTGTGGTCTGCTCAAGAATAGTAATATCCTTGCCGTTTGAAAGCTTGTGCTCCAGCTCATACTCTGTTCCCGGTCCGCTTCTCGCCGCTACCCAGTATCTCTCATCACACACAACCTTAGCCGCCTGATCCGCATAGACTGCTATGCTGCTGTATGGTGCCAGGTCACATGCAGCTAATGACAATGTTACGACAGAGGCTGCCAGAAATTTATTTATCTTTATCATCAAATCCCCTCTTTCTTATGTGCATTGTTTACATTAATCCATTATCCATTTAATTATAATAGAATATGACCTTTGTATCAATGTATTCGGCAGAAATTTATTATTTTTTTATTGATATGAGGGTCAAAAGGTATTTTGCCCCTCATTTATGATTAATCGAATTGCATGCAAGCATGCATCGATGATACCTTTTGACCCTTTAATCATAATATAAAAACTCCCTTCAACGTGCAGCTCATGCTTACGTTTCAGGGAGTTATCTGATTCATATTCTGCTTTTTCTTACTGTCTCCTGTAGCTTTTTCTAGCTGAACAGGGATTTTATCTTATCCCATAAATCCATGAAAAAGTTACCAATCTTTTCCCAGAAGCCCGGGTCATTTATCTTATCGCCAAGCTTTGATGCCCAGTCATGTGCCTGGTTGATGACTGAATCCCAGTCGATATTGGCATCCTTAAGCTTCATAAGAAGCGATGTCAGCTTTGCAATATCATCATCAGAAAGCTTCAGGTCGTAATCCTTTGCAGCCTCCTTTATCGCATCCTTTATCTGGCTCTCATCCTTGAGCCTTCCATCGGCAAGCTGCTTCTTTAGGTCTGCAATCATTGCCTCGATATCCTGCGAATCGCCGTCAATGCTCTTGTTTAGTTCTCCTGTTGTGACAAGCTCATCCATCGCTGCGTCTGTCACCTTTTCGTCAAGCTTCTTGCCTGTCATCTCCTCGTATGCCTTTAGTGTGCCTACAAGTGCTGCCGTTCCGGAAATAGGGAAAGGTCCTGCGACTATGATTTTAGCATCAGCTATGCCTGCTGTGGCAAGCGCATTCTTGTACATTCCTACCGTACAGTAATTGATATTGTGCGTGGAAACACTAAGACCCGCACCCTTTTTATCCTCTGTAATGAGTACTGAGGAAAGTGACCTTGTGCCAATCTCGCTCTTGCTGATGTATGAATCGAGGTACTTGTGCTCCTCATCATTATTTACATAGACCACATCGTATTTGTCCAGATCAGTGAGCTCGATTCCCATAAATCCAAGCACTGTCGCTCTCTGATCCGGTGTGAGGTCTGCTCCAAGACTTAAGTATGGCTTATCATTATTGCTGATGGTCACCTTGTCGTTTGCCTCACTGCCGGCTGTCGTTGTGCTGTCTGCAGTACTGTCTGTGTTACTCTTATCAGCTGCGTCACTGCCTGATACATCAACACTTGAAACTGTATCCGTCTGCGTAGCTGTCTCTGTTGCAAATACAGCCGGATTCATCGTAAACAGTGTCACCGCAGCAAGCACGCTACATACAATACTCTTTGCTTTTTTCTTTATTGATCTAATCATTTTTCCTCCAATCTACTGCTCTATATCATACGAAATTGTAAAGCTGCTTCCGTCGAAGCTGACATCTGCCATGCTTCCGCATACCACAGGCATCATCGGCGACATATGACCTATATCCAGATCCATGATGATTGGCACATTAAACTCTCTAAGCAGTGATGAAAGCGCCTGTCTGTGGTCTATGCCAAACATTTCCTCTCCGAAGTGCGCCGGGCGTCCGATAAGAAAGCCCTTTACATTTGAAAACCATCCTGCATTTTTCATCTGCCACATAGCCCTTCTCATGCCCATCACATTAAGGTCACAAGCCTCAAGGAACCATATGATACCATCATCACTGTAGCGCTCATTAAATTCCCTTACATGGTCAAACGATGTACCAAGCAGATTGATAAGACAATCCATGCAGCCACCAAGCAGCCTGCCTCTCATGGTAAGCCTGCTTTCCTTTGCCACCGCAGGAATAGAGCTGATGCACGACTTTTCAGTCAGGTTGTAGCCCACAAACGGAGCATTCTCATCCTTTATCGATTCCTTCTCCCACATAGGGTAATTGGTAAATGAAAGCTTCCTGCCACAAAGCAGATTAAATGCATCGGTAAGTGACTCATGCCACACCTCCATGCCAAAGCTGCCCGCACACGGCCCGTAAATACCTGCTGTATCTGCAATAGTAGCCTCCAAAAATGTGAAATTAGTGTTGTCAGAATAGCCCATGTACCATTTCGGCTTTGACTGCTTCACGCGCTCAAAATCAATATAAGGCACTACCTCGCACATCAGCTCGCCACCACCACATGATATAAGCACATCACTGTCAACAGAAGCATAGCTCTCGTTCAGCTCTTCTGCGCACTTCTTAGGTGTATTGCTGATACCTATACCACTGTCGCACCTGCAGTTAGGTCCCTCTATCGTCTTATAACCCATGCTGTGAAACCTTTTAATGGCATTGTCAAAGGCACTCCTGTACGGCTCTGTTGTACAGCCCATCGAAGGCGCCACAAAGCCTATTGTTCCTCTATCCTTTAGAAATTCAGGGTATCTCATGTTTCTATCATCCTATCACTATTATTTACATATCTAAGCTTCTGTCTGAAGTAAAATATGTAGGATTTTATCATTTCTGTCCAGGTCATTTTACTGTCATAATTAAATGTCGTCGTGTACTGCAAATGCTGTCTGTTGCACCAGTTGTATATATCATGCAGACTTATCGAATCAACATGCTTTATATTGTTCATAAACACCTTAACCTTTGAAAGCTCATCCTCACTGTCAATGTATAGATGAAAGATAGTATTCGGACATTCAATTATTATCTGCTGTTCTCCTATATTTTTCATCAATGTATCCTCTATTGAATAATGTATCCTGTGTGATTAAAAACATTATCGTCTGTCACACCGGGATGTGAGTAATAACATAATATCGTAACTGTTCAGTACCTTCACAGTTAAAAAATATCACATAACCATAGTACTACACCGGCGTCACAAAATCCAGTCATTTTTGCCTGCCAATCCTTACTATTTTATTAAGAAAAACGGTAAATATCATACTCCCTCACAGTCAAATGCCGGAATGAAGCTGTCCTTTGCCACGTCCCCCTCCTGTATAAATGCATTCGTGATTCCTATTTCGAGGGCATAGTTAACAAGTCTTTCATACTCTCTCTTTGTCACTGTGCGGTTTATCTCAGGATAATCCTCTAGTGCAATCGGCGTAAACTGGCTCATCATGCTTATATATACGTGATCACGATATGTATCATACAGGTACTTAAGTACAGCCTTTGCATCATTCACATGTCCCGGCAGTAGAAGCTGTCGCACAATAACTCCCTTTTGTATGAGTCCTGTCGCATCGTCAATCACAACCTCCGGCTGCTGCCTGACCATCTCTGAAAGCGCCTGCTTTGCGACAGACGGATAATCCTTTGCCCTTGAATACCTTGCCGAAAGCGTACTGTCCATATATTTAAAATCCGGAAGATACACATCCACTATACCCTCAAGCAGTTTTAGCTCTGTCACATTTTCATATCCGCTCGTATTGTATATAATAGGAAGCTTCATGCCACGGCTTTTTGCATCGTTTACCGCCCACACTATATCAGGAATATACTGCCCCGGTGTGACCAGATTGATATTATTTGCGCCTTTGCCCGCCAGTTCTATAAAGATATCACTAAGCCGCTCTTTACTGATCACCTTTCCCTCTTTTCCGTCAGAAATCTCCCTGTTTTGGCAGAACACGCAGTGCAGGCTGCAGCCTGAGAAAAAAACTGCCCCGCTTCCTCTTTTTCCTGATATGCATGGCTCCTCCCAGTAATGAAGTGCTGCTCGCGCCACCTTTATTTCAGATGAAACGCCACATACGCCTGTTTGTCCGGTTCTTCTGTTTATGCCACATTTTCTGGGACACAATAAGCAATTTTCGTATTTATTCATATTTTTCATTTTAACCCTTGCTAAAAATAATGTTTGATACTACAATCTATATGATTATGCGGTGCATATGTCATGCACCTTCAGTAGTCATTTTAAAATTATACCATAACTATTCTTACAGAAGAGAATAGTTAAAATACACAATAAGGAGATTACAATGAATCAGTCAAACTGTATCGTCGCCCAGTCAGGCGGCCCAACTGTTGCAATCAACGCAAGCCTTGCAGGAGTCATCGCAGGAGTAAAAAGCTCTGAGAAATACGATATCTGCTATGGCGCCGTAAACGGAATACTCGGCATATTAAATGAGAATTATCTCAATCTGTCAGATATTTTTGCAGATGATGCTAATCTTGAAAAGCTTAAGACCACACCTGCCATGTATCTTGGCTCATGCCGCCACAAGCTCCCTGATTACAAGGATGATGATTCACCATATGTATACATCTTCCACCAGTTTGATAAGCTCTCTATAAAAGCTTTCTTTTACATCGGTGGAAATGATTCGATGGATACCGTATTAAAGTTATCCGATTATGCAAAAAAAATCAACAGTGATGTGAAAATTATAGGGATTCCAAAGACCATCGACAATGATCTGTGCATGACAGACCACACTCCGGGCTTTGGCTCTGCCGCCAAATATATCGCATCAAGCATGCTTGAGATAGCCCATGATACCTTTATCTATGCTGTTAAGAGTGTGACAATCGTTGAAATCATGGGACGTGACGCAGGATGGCTCACTGCTGCTTCCGCTCTCGCACGTAATGAGTACAATACAGCGCCTCAGTTCATCTATCTGCCTGAGGTGGATTTCGACAAGGACAAATTTGTTGCCGATATAAAAGAAGCCCTTACGCACACTAACAATGTAATAGTTGCCGTATCTGAAGGAATACATGACGCAGACGGCTCATACATTACATCATCAAAGGCCGCATGTGACCAGTTCGGACACCAGCAGCTAAGCGGTGCCGGAAAAGCTCTTGAGTTCATCGTAAAGGAAAACATCGGTGTCAAGGTGCGCTCTGTAGAGGTAAATGTGCTCCAGCGCTGTGCCTCACATCTTGCATCATTAACCGATATCGAGGAATCTTTTGCTCAGGGTAAAAAGGGTGTCACTATTGCAGCAGAGGGTGTGACCGCATCAATGGTATGCTTAAAGCGCATCTCAAATAATCCTTATCAGGTGGAATACACATATTCTGCTATCAAGGATATCGCAAACGAGGCCAAGTCTGTGCCAAGAGAGTGGATCAATGATGCGGGCAATGATGTGAAGCCTGAGCTTATCGAATACTTAAAACCACTTATTCAGGGAGAAACCGCTGTAGCCTACAAGAATGGTCTGCCTGACTATATGGATGTGTCACATCTTCACAAATGTAACTGATTTTAGCTGCCGCCTACACCCCGGTGTGGGCAGCAACAGCATATCTCCAAGGAGGTCGATTTACATGAAGAAAAAAGTGCTTATAACCTGCGCCGTTGTGCTTGGTGTGCTTTTGGCCGTTTATCTTGGCTTTGCCTTTTATTTTAGCAGCCACTATCTGTTCAACACAAAGATTAACTCTGTAAAATACGCAGGGAAAACTGCAAAAGAGGCATTAGAAAAAAATACAGCCCTAAGCCGCGACTATCTGCTCACAATCACTGATAGAAAAGGCAACAGCTTCTCACTTAAGGGACCTGATTTTTCCTATGAATATGTCTCAAATGGTGACGAGGAGCAAATCCTAAAAAGCCAGAATGCTTTTACATGGCCTGTCAGTCTCTTCAAATCTCAAAACTATACTCTAAAGGGTTCGTCCAAATATGACGATGCCGCTTTGGCGGAAAAGCTCAAGGCTCTTGACATTTTCAGTGATGACTACATTGAAAATCCGGAGGATGCCCACATCGAGATAAAAGACGGCAAATACGATGTGATTGAAGAGAAAAATGGCTGCAAGCCGATATATGACAGCATCCTTGCCGAAGTAAAGGATGCCCTGGACAATGAGCTTCCAAAGCTTAGCTTAAGTGATGACTGTTATGAAGCTCCAAAAATCACAAAGGCAAGTGATACAATCAAAAATGAAAAAGAAGCCCTCGACAAATACACTGCTTCAACCGTCACTTACAAAATTGAAGGTGCCGATGAGAAGCTTGACTCAGCCAAAATCCTTGATATGCTAAGCATCTCAGATGACGGCAGCGTGAGCATAGATGATGCCAAGGTCACTAAATATGTCCAGCAGCTTGCTTCCAAGTATAACACCTTCGGCCGCAAACGCTCGTTCAAGACATCGTCCGGTGACACTATTGAAATAGGTGGTGGAGACTACGGATGGGTAGTCAGCAAGAAAAATGAGAAGGCCAAGCTCCTTTCCGATTTAGAGGGAGGCAAGCCAGTGGAAAGAGAGCCTGTTTACGAGCAGACTGCTCTCTACCGAGGCGCTGACGACATAGGTAATACATACATAGAGATTGACTACACAAAGCAGCACATGTGGTATTACAAGGATGGTGCTCTCCAGATGGAGTCTGATTTCGTATCAGGTAATCTCGCCCGTCAGAATGGTTCCGTAGATGGTGTATACAAGATTGTTTACAAGCAGAGAAATGCTACTCTTGTCGGTGAGGGTTACTCTTCTCCTGTCAGCTATTTCATGCCGTTTGCCTACAATATAGGTATCCATGATGCCAGCTGGCGTGATACCTTCGGAGGAACAATTTACAAAACCTCCGGCTCACACGGATGTATCAATGTGCCGCCTGCTTTTGCAGAGCAGCTGTTCAACGCTGTGGATAAGGGCACTCCTGTTGTTGCCTACTACAGAGAGGCTGTCACTCTGACAAACAATGCTGCAAAGATGTCCAATGCATACTCGTATGTAGCTCCTGATGCAGCGCAGTAAGTGTGGATTGCATTGTATCTTTTAATAATATGTTAAGGCGACCGGCGCACGGGAAATTCACCCCCG
>PPYE01320783.1_pt1 | contig 15727 bp, 12 predicted proteins | sample 1559881 | NCBI WGS metagenome assembly PPYE01 (sample SAMN08240022, study PRJNA423297) | Human gut metagenome, whole genome shotgun sequencing project. | reverse complement strand
ACAAAAATAGTCGTAAAGAAACTAGAAACTAGATATGTTTATATGTAATTTATTCTATAAATAAAAACAGTAATAAAATATGGACTATTTTAATTAAAACAAGCAGGAACAAGAAATTAATCAATTATTATTTTATTTATGAAGGTTAAATTATTATGGATACATGATATGTAAATATATTATCCATGATAAGAGAAATTAACCCGTATATTATTTAAATATATTCATACATTATTTAAATAATATGTAGACCTATTGGCCGAACTCTTATAGTATGGTTGTGAATTTATTTCATTAATCAAGTATTTACTTAATTTGTAACTTTCTAATATTTATATACTTATACGACTATGTAAAATATTTCATCTCATTTTATTACATATTTAATTTAGCCGGGTAATTCATCCGGCTAAGACACTTTTCTTTTAGGAGGATTATAACGCTATAATACTCTTCTGGAATTATTTTGTCAAATTATTTAAAATATTTAGCTAGACAATTATGAAAAAAAGAATAATTATAATACTAATAATGTTCACCGCATGCAGCATGACCATTATGAAAGCTCAAACCACATGGTATGAATATGATAAAAGGGGTAATATTACCCGAAAATATGTAACTGCCACACCCTATAAAGTAAGTTTTGAAGCAAATTCAGATTCAATCAGCAATCCCCATTTACTTGAGGAGAATGAACTATTGATCAGGATTCATCCCAATCCCACAAAAGGACTTTTGAAGATACATATCGAAAACTTTAATTATGGGGATCATGTTGAAATGTCCCTTTACAATGTAGAGGGACAAACCCTTCTCAAAAGTACTATTGTAGATTCACATATCGACCTGGATATATCTGATTATATAGACGGTATCTATATACTCGTTCTTGTTAGAAATGGGAAACAATCATCCTGGCGAATTGTAAAAAGTTAAAAGTTCCAGACTATGAAAACAAAAATATTTATATCCCTTCTCCTACTCATTAATTTCATGTATGCAGAAGGTCAGGATGTTCCTTATCCTGATAAAATATATGGTGGTTCTGAAAATGGAATCGTTGGGTCAATAACAGATGAGTTTGATGTAACGCCAACCGGTCAGTTTGCTTACCGGGTGCCCATCAACATACCCGGCGGTACTGCCGGAATGACACCCAGCTTATCCATTGTTTATAGTAGTACTCCTAAAAATGGTCTTTTAGGAATTGGTTTTGACTTGGCCGGATTGTCTATGATCAATAGGGCACCGGCAAATATTCATAAAGATGGAAAAGCAGGTTTTGTGAATTTCTCATCAACGGATAAATTTATGCTTGACGGGCAAAGGTTATGCCTGATAAAAACTGTAAACGGTGAAAATGAATACAGGTGTGAAACAAACCCCACTTCAAAAATAGTTGCACATGGAAGCGATATGGACAATCCAACCGGGTTTACGTTGTATGCGAAAAGTGGGCATACCTACGAATATACTGCAAATACCGGAAATTTAACCAGGTCATCCAGTGATGTATTATTTTGGTTACTTACAAAAGTCTCCGATATCAAAGGTAATTATTATGCAATTTCCTACGATAGGGATGATGCAAATGGTGAATATTGGCCTGTAAGGATTGACTATACAGGGAATACGAATACAAATTTGGCCACCTATGCATCGGTTCGATTCTCTTACCAAGGCAATCCTTACAAGGAAATCAGCTATATTTATGGTAAAAAAGTTCAAAAGAGCAAATTGATTAGTTACATAAGTATTTATTCCGGAGAAAAACGAATCAAGTATTATAAGACAGATTACAAGATGCAAAATTATGCTTACCAGCTGGATAAAATCACAGAATATGATGGTAGTGGCAATAAGTTAAACCCCACAAAATTTACCTGGTACAGCTCAAATGATTATGTAACCCAACAAGCCTCTTACAATACTAATTCAAATATTAGTAAAGCTAACTTGCATATTGGGGACTTTAACGCAGATGGAAAAGCCGATTTCCTTGTTACTCCAAAATCTGGTGCAGATTGGACCGGCTGGCGTTTGTTTTTATCAACCGGAACTGATTTTTCATTCCACAGTAGCGGTGATTTGGATGATTCATCAGATCCGGTAGAAGTTATCGTTGGCGATTTTAACGGTGACGGGTATTCTGATTTTGTTGTCAAAGGAAAGTATGACAAGAGATATATTTCCTTTTTATATCTCGCATCCGTAACCAATGGCAGGGTCAGTTTTAAACTGGACAAAAGCATAGTTAACGACACACGTAATTACAGTATGCGTACAGCTGAATTTAACGGTGATGGGATGGCTGATATGTTTGTTTATTTTCACAATACCGACAAAGGTAAACTCATCTCATCCGGTAAAGCCGGTAACTCTCCCTATCCACTTTGCGCCTATTTTGATGTTACCTGTTCGGAGAAGTTTGACCGTATCGAACTTGCTGACTTTAATGGGGACGGGTTAACCGATATTATGAACTTATGCGAAAATAATTATTACTTGTTTGAATCAAATGGTAGTGGTTCAGTCGGTACAGAAGCTAAGGGGTACCTTTTCAATAAGCATCACCATCTTTATATTGGAGATTTCAATTGTGATGGTAAATCAGATATATTTTTGACCGGATCGGACAAGGATCCCAATTCAGGTGGATGGTCAAACTGGCAAATAAATTTTTCCAAAGGGAACGGTTTTGTTACGGAAAAGGTTTCAAAACATTTTAATTCGAAGGAGAAAATTATTTATGTCGCGGACCTGAACGGGGATGGGAAAGATGATTTCTATGCCGTAGACAAGGTATCGGCAGAAAATAACCGTCTTTCTATGGTTTATGCTTATATTAATAACGGACAAGGCAATAGCTTTACAAAAGTAGATGGTGACCGCACCTACGGGCTCGATAAATGGAAGTATTACCTGGGTGATTTTAATGGAGATGGAAGATGCGATTTCCTATGCACTGCAAATTTCTCAAATGTCAACTGGACCGGATGTCAGTTGTATGTAGTTCCCAGCGGAATTGACAGGCTGTTAAGCACCATCGAAGATGGACTTGGCAATAAAACAGAGATATATTATAAGCGAATGAATGAAGGGAGTGTCCACACCCCGGGTACTACCCGGAATTATCCGCTCACTTCTTTCATTGCCGGTTTTTATTTGGTTGATAAAGTAGTAACCCCGGATGGTAATGGGGGTAAAAGGACAGTCTCTTATAAATATGAGAATGCGCTATTGCACAGAACCGGGCGTGGCATGTTAGGATTCGAAAAATTTAAGATTTATGATGAAACAAATAAGATTGAAACCCGGATGCAATATGAAGTTGACAGGACTGAATATGTCATAGCGCTTAAACAGACAGAAACCTTGATTAATAATAAGCGCGTAAGCTTAAACACCTTTACCAACAAGCTTAATTATGTATTTACAAATAGCGGTAATAAAGTGTTTACTTTTGATGTTTACTCATCTGTAGAAAAGAAATATGAAATTAATACAGGTGATTGCTATTCCACTTTGGAGATGAGTAACAAGTATGATAGTTATGGGAATGTTATTGAGTCTGTCTCAAAAATTGGCAACGAAACAACCACTAACACCAATACATTTACCAATGATGAGGCCAAATGGCAAATAGGTCGGTTAACCGGGGTTACGGTAACAAAGACAAAAGATAACGAATCTGTTATACGTAAGACATCTTATACATACAAAAACGACGGATTATTGGAAATTGAAAAGATAGAACCTGCAAATCAGCTTCTGGGATATACTGTAACCTATGAACATGATGATTATGGGAATGTTACCGGGACAACCACCACTCCAAATAACAACAGGTGCAAACCCAGGACATCCAAATATAAATATGATGATAAAGGCAGGGCTGAAGTTGAGTCCTGGAAAGAATCCAATGGGCAACGGTTTTTCACAAACAAACGTGTAATTGATAACGATTTAGGATTAACAAGTTATGTGCTGGATCCAAACAACGTAAAAACCAGTTATACTTATGATGGTTTTGGACAGCTTCTGGAAACCAAAACCCCTATCGAAACCAATACAACATTAAAAAGATGGAGCCAGGGACATGCTGATGCGCCGGGTAACTCTGTATACTTCACGTATAGTGAAGTAACGGGCACCCCGCCCGTTCTGGAGTTTTTTGATTCCTTGGGCAGAACAGTCAGGACTGTTACCCAAGGATTTAACTCCAATGAAATAATATATGTTGATGTAATATATAATTCAAAAGGTCATCTTGAGAAAACATCCGAGCCATACTTCAAAGGTCAGGCTGTTTATTACAGTAAAAATGAGTATGATGATGCAGGGAGAATTACCAGGCAGTATTTGCCGGACAATGCATACTATGAGTTTACATTTTCCGGGCTTACCACTACAATAATCAATCCTAAAAACCAAAAAGAAACCAGGACACTTGATAATTTCGGGCGTTTAATTGAAACTAAAGATGATAATGATGTTTCTGTGAAGTATGTTTATAATGCTGCCGGCAACTGTGTTAAAGTTACAGGTCCAAGAACTACTATTGTTACCGAATATGATATAATGGGAAACCGTATTAAGCTGATAGACCCTGACCTTGGAACAATCCGGTATACCTATAATGCTTTCGGAGAGCTTATTTCTCAGCAAGATGATGTAGCGACCGTAAGAAATACATACGATGACTTTGGCCGTTTAATTAGAGAAGATGTTTCGGATGGTGCCGTTGAATATCTGTATGATACGAAAAGAATCGGTTTTTTAAGTGCTAAAGCATATAACCAGAACTCGACTGAAATATTCTATGATGAATATGGAAGAACCCAAAAAGTCGTTAACAGGATCAACGGTATTGATTTTCCAATTGAAACACTCTATGATGACAAAAACAGGGTTAGTGAAATTATATATCCAACCAGATTTACAGTTTGTAATGAATATAACTCAAACGGTTACCTCTCTAAAGTAAAAAGGAAAGATGGAAGGATGATATGGCAAGCAGACAAAGTGAACGCACGTGGTCAGTTGGAACAATTTACTTATGGCAATGGGGTATCTACCACTATAGGTTATGATCCACAAAAAGGAATACTTAAAAGCATATATGCTCCCGGTATTCAAAACTGGAATTATGAGTATGATGCTATTGGAAACCTTACTTCAAGAAAAGATAAATCAAGGTACCTGAATGAAAATTTCTATTATGATAATCTCAATAGGTTATCAACAGTTTTCCACAATGGCGGATTATATACGCTGATAACTTACGACAATGCAGGCAATATTAAATCAAAGTCACATTGTGCTAATAACCTTAACTATTATGATAATAGCAACCGACTGAAATCTATACAGGCCAATGATAATTACAGCCCCTATGCCTGGGATAATATAAGCTATAATTCGTTCAATAAAGTTTCGAGCATAAAAGTAGATAATAATCTAATGACAATTAGCTATGGTCCTGACAGGGAAAGGGTATATACATCTTTTACAGATGGTTATGAAAAAAAAGAGCGGTACCATGTGGGCTCTTTATACGAATATGAATTGTACGATAGATATGCAACCAGGACGCATTATATATTTGCAGATTGCGGAGTTGTGGCAAAATACGTTGAACTGGTTGCCAGACGTGACGTACCAAACAGTCGCGCTCTTGATATGGGGATCATGTCTTATATCCATAAAGATAATCTCGGCTCTATCCAGGCCATAAGCAACAGTGGAGGAAAGCTATCTGAAGAATTTAGCTATGATCCCTGGGGATTAAGACGGGACCCGGATACCTGGTTCACAAAATTTGATTATCCGATGCTGGCGTATGATCTTACCCTTCCTATGCAAAGGGGATTTACGGGACATGAACACTATGATATATTTGGCATGGTGAATATGAATGGCCGTATTTATGATCCTGTGTTGGGACGTTTTCTTTCGCCTGATCCATATATACAGGCACCGGACTATACTCAGGGTCTAAACAGGTATAGCTACTGTATGAACAATCCCTTGTCGTATGTTGATCCATCAGGTTACAGTTGGTTCAGCAGGCACTGGAAATCACTTGTAGCAGGTATAGCGGGTATAGTTGCCGCTGCACTTCCCGGTGGACAGGGATTTAGTGCAGCTTTGATTAGCGGTGCTGTAGGAGGTTTGGCTACGGGCCTAGCATCAGCAATTTTAAATGGTGCCAATGCCTTTGAGTGGATTAAAGCCGGAGTAGGCGGAGCACTGTCCGGCTTCATAGGAGGGGTGGCCGGGAAAATAGCAGGAAGGGTGGTATCTAATAGCTTTAGCAGTGCTAAAACAACCTGGAATGCCATTAAACTAGGTGCTGCCAATTTGGTTTTATCTGAAATTACACCTACAATACCTATTATGAAAGGGTCAAACTGGGCTGTTAGTGTCTCCCCGGTTGCCTTGTTTACAAGTTTCATGCCTGTAGAAGGCGGGAAAAGTAAAATCAGTGCAAGACTGGGAGGAAGTATATCTTATACTAAGAAACTTGGTGACTTTACGTTCAATTGTGGAATTGACGCAGTAGGCGAATCCCAGGCCGATGGTAAATGGACGGGTGGTATTGGCAATACCTTCGGAGGACTTGGGTACGATGATGGTGAATTAGGTGTATCCATGCATTTTACCCGATATCATCAAGGCAACAAACAGTTAACAGGGGTATTGGGTATAAGAACCGGCGATTTAAAATTTAACCTGGAGAATGACTGGTTTAGCAGACTGGTTGGTATGGGTACGCATGATAGATGGCGAAGTTCAGCTATTGAGGTACAATATAAATCGTTAGTGTTAGGCGTCAATGTTTATACGAATGAAGTTGTCGATAAAGTATTAAGCGATTTGCCTTCTCCAACAGGAAATCCATACGGAGTTTATGATAATGGTTATCAGGAATCCAGCCCGATGTATATTGGCTTTAAAAGCGGTGCTGGAGTAATGAGGTTTGGCTATAACAGATCGGGAACAGATGATGGAGGATTTTACGGGCAAAACTGGTGGCACGGCTTCTTTCCGGGTTTCAAAACACCGGATTTTAAATACGGGAATTACCATGATGCATATATGCAAATTGGAACTTATAAGCCTTATTCTTTCTACTAAATATAAATAGGAAACATTTATGAAATTTAGAAAGTAGCATACTATTTTAGGCAATTTTCTAATAAATATCAGCCATTTCGATTTTTTTTACTAATATACCAACATACTTTCGTGTATTTTATAAAAGTTATTTTGAAATGGCTGATTCATATAAAAGATATTACTTATTTTGCTATATTTGTATAGAATTAATCATAAATTTTAATGCAAAATGAAAAAGGGAACATTTCTAATACTATCTGTCATTGTGCTATTAAGCTGTGGAACAAGGAAACCTTTTGGGTTTACCAACTACTTTACTAATGAATATACGGGAATCGATACATTAATAAATATAGATGGATATTTTTTTGTAGAGGAAAAATGCAGAAATGATTTTTATTGTATGTTTATGTTTTACCCAAATGGACTATTTACACTAGCTACAACATCAACAATGAGTTCGTATTTGAGGGATTGTTTTAAACAAGGTGGAGATTACAATATATGCAAATACCCTTCCTGGGGAACCTATGAAATAAATAATGATACTATTATAACTCAATTAATTGTAGATTATGGCCCTGGAGGATGGGGAAAAGTTATGGTATTCCGTGATTACTTGATATTGCCTTCTAAAGAACTTCTTTACATTAGTGAATATTGTATTGACAAAGATGTGGTAACCTGCAACGAAGCTCCGGCGAACCCATGTCCTAAAGTAGCTCAATTTGTGCCTATGGAAAGAAAAAGGAGCATACAGGACTGTCCATGGTTAAAGAAAGGGTGGTTTAATAAAACCGAAAAAACGAGGTAGGCTATTTAGCATTCAATTATATGAATTCAATACTATTTTTTGATGCTATTGTACTATTAATTGGAAATTACACCGATGTGTTAATTTTGCATCTAAGATTATTTTCTCGTTTGCCTTATGTATAGGCTTTGGATAATCGGTTGTTTTTATAAAATCTTTTTGGCGTGTAGACCAGCAAGGGGCTAATTTTTGCTGGCGTATATGCCAGTCTTCATCATCCCACCCCTGACCACCTGTACGAATAGCATCACGACCAAATCTGGCTATTATTTGATCCCATGCTTTGTCCAACCGTTCTTCTTTCTTCCTATCACGATTGTCATAAAAATTTAATTGCACGGCATTTGCATCGCTGATTTCCATAGTCATGAAGCCAACTTTGCGGTAAAATGCTCCTTCCTGGTATAATGCTTTTAACCCCACTTTTCCCCAATCGCTTAATTCACGGTTGGATGATGTTGGAACCGGTAGGGGTATCTCAATGTGCTTCCAGTTTTGATCTGGGTCTTTGGTATTTCTTTCCAGAAATACATATATTTTTTTAGTTTTAGAACCCTGCGCCCTTAATTTGGCGGCATTCATAAAAATATAATTCGTTAATGCATGTGATATAGTGTCGTAATCACGTATTTTGCTATTTCCAAATCCACGGGATACCATAATGTTTTTTTTCTTCTTTATAACGAGATCCAGATCCAGACAAGGTGTACCATTGAGTTCCAAATATGTCTTGAAACCAACAATTGTCATGTGCTTTTTTATCCAGGCAGAGTTTATCCGATCAACACCGTTAGCAAATTGCCAAGCAGTATTTATACCTTTTCTGGATAGCCGCTCTTTGTGTGCACGTCCAATTCCCCAAATGTCCTCCAGCTTTGTCAACTGGAGTGCTTTGATTCTCTGCTCATCAGTGGCTATAACACATATCCTGTTGTATCCTTTATAATTCTTGGCAAACCGGGTGGCTACTTTTGCCAAGGTCTTTGTATTTGCTATTCCGCAGGAAATTGGTAGGTGTAATCCTTGTTCAATAATTTCTACGACTTTACCTGCTTTATCTTTAACAACTTCAAGAGCCAGGTCTTCTTCCACAAATACTTCATCTATGCTGTAATCTTCCAATTTAGAGAAATAACGGCTTAGTATTCCTTTGACACGGCGACTCATATCGGCAATAAGAGGGAAATTAGTTGAAAATACTTCTACACCGCAGCTTTGGATGATTTCTTCTATTTCGAAGATTGCAGTCCCCATTTGAATACCTAATGCTTGTGCTTCTTTGGTCTGACAAATGGAACACCAGTCGTTATTAGAAAGGATAACGATGGGCGTGTTATCCAGCCACGGCATTGATGCACGAATTATGGATGCATAAAATTTATTTAAATCAAAGTGTACAAACCATTTCATATATCAAATTACTTTTTTTACAACAGCTGTAAGAACTCCCCAACGTTGCATTTCATTCCCTTTATCTATTCTAATAGCTGGAATATCAGGATTAGAAGATACTAAGAGGTTATAGCCTTCATGTTTTTCAACCCTTTTAAGGGTATATTGTTTATCGATGACGAATATAAGTATAGAGTCATCATAAGCATTCGGCATGTTGTCAACAATTAAAAGGTCACCTTTTTCAATTCCATCCCCTGTCATGGAATTTCCATCACACCAAAGGAAAAAAGTGGTTTCCCACCAATCAACTAAGTATTTGTTGTAATCCATTCCCTTCTCTATGTAGTTGAGTACGTCTACAGGATATCCGGCATAGTTTCGGTGATAATTGGCAAATTTTTTAATAACGTGGGTTACGACACCTTTACACTCCAAAACTTCTCCATCTCCTAATATTATAGGCTTTAATGAAGGATTTGGAGAATGGAGTTCTACAGAATAGGATTTATAGATTACTCTTCGAATAGTATATTCATCATCAATCATAAATATACGTAATGATGTAGGTTTGCCTTCAAATGAATTATCGAATATAATTAAATCACCGAGTTCAATAGAACCGCCAACTAATCCGGGATGTGTTGCCCATATACAACGGTTACTATCCTTATTCTTGATTATATATTCATTTAAGTTTAATCTCTTCTCTTCGTAATTATATGCTTCAGCAGGATAACCGGCGCTTATAAACCAACCACCGCGTAATTGACCTACAGAGAGTTGTTGTGCTGGCTTTAATGGGTGTATCAGTTTATTTTTTAATGACATATGTTCCGTTAGTTTAGGGCATGAAATCCCAGCAACAATAATTTCTATTGAAGCTTGTAAACGATATAATATCTAAAGGGATTAGCGTTTTTAATCGCTATTATATAGCTTTGTTTTTCGCTGTAATATTTTGCAATTATAGAGTTTTTAATTGGGGTAAAAGTTAAATTTTACCATATTAACTATGTGGATTTACAATTTTAACGGCCTAATAAATCCTCTCTTTACAGTTTATTAAGAAAGTTACTTATTAATAATACAACTGCATATTTATGAACTGTAATAAATATCATTAATAATTATAAGCTAATTTTTAGGCATATAACTCTATTTATTAAAATGCAGCATTAATTATGGAACAAATAACTTGATCGTGGTTTATTATTTTTTCAGTTTGGCATATCTATTGGCTTTATCAACATTATCAAACATTATATAATTATAAAGCTTTTCTTCTTTAAATCATGTAATTGAGTCCTTATTAAGTTATTCGTAAGGATAGTTTATGACAGAACAAATGTCTGGTCTTTTGTTCTATTTATTTATCCGCTTAGATATTATTTATTGATTTGTTTTTGACGGTTAAACCACATTTAATGAATAAGCTTACACCTACGATTCATAAATTCTGCATCAACAATTTTATTTTCCAATAAGTAGATTAGCATGTCGGCTCTAACCTGTGCCTCGGTCTTTGCGTGTAGTATCTTTTCGGGGATACGTTTATTTTCATTTCCCACGCTTTCATAATACAGTCTATAATCAATAATAAAACCTTTTTCACAGTACTGAAACTGATGTAAACGCATATTAGTGATATTTCCTAATAATTCTTCGGGTAGGAATAATCCAAGTTCGGCAACAGTAAATGCCGGAAGTCTTTCAACTTTAAAAATTCGCATATCAAAGGGGTTAAATGTAGCTACCTGTGGTGCAATTTTTCCTCCGTTCCGTTTGACGGTGGGTAAATACCATGTAAAATATGCTTTTCGTCTGTCTACCCCGTAAGAAGTGAGAAGACTTGCCTGTTCGAAGGTACATACTTGATCTTCTATTTTCATAATTTTATTCATTTAATCTGTTTCTTTTTTATCCAGTTCAATTTAAGAAATTGCCCGTTGAATATGATATTTGACATCAACAGGTATGATCTCCTTATTAGTGGAGATTTTCTCTAACGCTCCATTTAAGGCTTCATTAGCGACCTTTAGTAACTCTCTTATATCCTCATCCAGATTCCTAATATTTAACGTTTTATATTCTCTTTCCACCATTCGGAAATATCAGATCTTTTAAGATTGTATTGCTCCATTGTTTGTTTGAGCGTGTAACAATCATAGGCTGTCATTGAATAAAATCCACCTTTAGGAATGAAACGTACAATTTTCCTTTTTTTGTTCATCGTTTACTTACTTATATTTTTTTATCGTTTAACTGTCTTTTAAAAAAGGGGCACTGTATTCTTGGGTATCTATTACTTTAAATTCAATATCTTCGTTTTCATATACAACTTCTTTAAGTCGAGTTTTAAGTGCTTCAATACCTTTTGCTAATGCCTCTGTATAATTTGGCATATCAAGAGTAGAACCGTAGTCACTAAGGAAAAAAGCTCTGTCTACACAATCCATCCGGTGTCCAAATGGCAACTTTTCACCATCATATTCCAACGTTTTACATGCTGCATAAATGATATTATTATGCCGACGGGTAACCCCATCCAGACATGCAACCCGATAACTATATAATTCGATTTTTACCTTTTGTTTCATTCTAATCCATTTTATTATTTAATGTGTCTCGAAATATAGAGGGATAATTTCTTTTTCATTCACCTCAAATTCTTGCGAAAAATCATTATCCGTAGTTTCAAGCCTTAACTTAAAACCGTAATCAGAAAAGCACACTGTCACTTCATTTATTTTATTTATCTTCATATCTTCTGCTTTTAAGCACTTCTGGAAGAAGTCATTTACAGTTCGAGAATATAAATTTGAAAATTCGATTGCCTTCATAATTGTTTGTTTTGACGTTATTTTATACGATATTTTTTAGCTTGCATTTCTGTTAATGTATATACTTTCTTATATCTTCCTGAACCCCATTTATCTAATTTGCCTTCGAACATATATATAATATACTTCGTAGATCCAGTTAAGGCTTTATAGTCTTTTATAAAGTTAATTAGATAATTTATTGCATCCAGGTATGAGGTCGCAAACGTCTCTCCTCTAAGTCCACCACCTTCTTTATGTTCTTGTACGAACCAATTTTTATAAAATGGCTTGTAAATGATTAAATCTCCTTCTGAATCATATAAATCTTCTCCAGTTAAGTAACCAAAGTCGGTACATTCGGCTATGAATACCGGCCTGTTTTTACTTGGTGTTATATATTCCTGTTTTTTCATCATTTCTTATAGTTTTGATGTTATTTATCATCTCCTCCATCTCCACCTTCGCATCGGATTTTTACCTTGTGGTTGTAAAATGAGCTGTCTGCCCATTCGCCATTAATCCTAACATCTATTGTCCCATTTGCAATAAGTTCAATCCTCCCAGGATTCATTTTGGAAATACGCTCTAATGCTCTTAAATATTTTTCTTCATCTTCTGTAAGGGTAAAATCGTCCCCCCTAAGCGTAGTTACTTCTCGACATTTCATCTTTTATTTTTAGTTTTAGTAATGGTGTCAGTTGACATATACATAATCTAGTGATACATATTCCAGCTGACGCCAGTTTGTTAAGTCAAATAATAAATTACTCAATCATCCAATCCTTCCATTTCTAAGTAAGCCCAGGAATATCCAATATATGGGCATAACCTTCAATAGATATTATTGTTGCACCTCTTTCGGACACGTAAGAATAACACTGTCTTTACATTGTTCGCTATGACCTTCATAAAATGCTTCGTGAGCAAATTCCTTTATTTCTCTGTATTAGGATTTATAATTGCATGACAGCTAACATTTCCCGAACCACAATGACTGCATATTACCTTTACCTGATTTCCCAAGTTTACATATTATTTTATTTTAGTTGGTATTAACGAATAGGTAATAAAAAAAGAAAGGGTTTACTGCAAATCGCATATAAACCCTTTCACTAACATTATGGCAAATGTTTAACTCGCTAACTCGTATTGAGGTGTTTCTTTTTTCAGTAATTCTCTCATTTTTGAGAGAGTTGAGGCTTCGAAGTCATAAGTTCCATTGTTAGCGGTAAAGAGCACATTTACTCCCAACAATGAATGGGCATATATTTTGACCGTTCCTTCGGTGTTTATATGTTTTACATCCAGGTATGGATTTACTTGTTTTCCCTTCAATCCTTTAGCTGGAGATGGTTTCTGGAATTGTGGATCGTTGTCGGCAATCAGCTTTTCGAACCAGGTTTTGTGGAAAGTACTAACGGACTTGCTGAAGACAATGGACGGCTTTATCGACATTGGCGAACGACGTGTCATAATTAACCGGTTGTAGGTATAATTGCTGTCTTTATCTTCGAAGAAACCGATATAACAGTCGCCGATTTCGCAGAAGGTGTAGTTCTTATGTGATTCGCGAACCTCATTGTACGTACTTCTACCTGAGAAGAAATCTTTCGGTAATCCTGTTTCCATGATGAAGTCTTCGAAGTAATGTTTTGGAATATACTTTTCATACTGGTGTTTTTTATTCCATGATTCATAAAAAGTGTATGCCTTTACTGCAACTTCATAAGATATGAGTTCGGGGCGCACATACTGTATTTTTGCCATATCGCTGTTAAGTATGGTGTCGACCATTTGTTGGGTTTGCAGATTTGGCGGCATTGAGGTGATCCAGTTGTATTTCTGGCACTTTTCCATGCAAAAGTTGATGAACTCCTGTGTCCAGATGGCCTCGTTGAATTTCGGGCAATCGTGATACTGTTTCAATACGATGGCTTTGCATATATCGGTATCGAACTGGTTGATGTCGAATTTATGGTAGATGCGTTTCTCCCGGTAGCTATCTCCATCGTTTTGAATTGCGAGTATCAACCGTTTCTTTTTCCAGAATTTCTTTGGTATGATGGCAAATCTTGATGGGCTGTTCTTTACGATAATGTCGGCCATTTCGTTGTCCATGACTTCAAATAACTTTTCCTGCAATTTATTTTCTTCTTTAAAGAACAGGTCAATGTAGTTTTTGCCGGAGCTCAACCCGGCTTTCATTGTGTCGAAGTTTAGCTTATCAGATGGTACGGCAAGGATGTCTTTCTTTGCGACCTCGATGTAGTAGTCGTTCTTCTTGTACTTCTCTGGCATCAGGAAGTCGATATATTGCACATCCATACTTAAGGTGAAAAGGTCGAAGTAAAAGTCTTTATCTTTGATAGGCTCCGGCACATAGGACAGGAATATCTGGATAAGCAGCATTTCGGTTGTCTTATCGGTCATTTCTTTTTTATTGTAGAACCGTGAACTAACGTTATAGGACCTGCCTTTGTCGCCGGAATGATAGAGTGAGCTAACTCCGTCTAATGCCAGCTTGCGAGTCCAGCAACTTTCGGGAACGTGAGGCAGATAGTGAATTTTGCGGGCCACTCCACCCACAATTTCCGCCAGCATTTCGGTTGAACGTTTCTCAAAAGGAACCAGAAAGTAATTTTCGAGTTTCTTTTTAACGGCTATGTCGCACACCTTCTGAGTCTGCGCTTCAAGCGGTATTGAAGACAAGCAAAAGGTGTTGTAGCTCCAGTGATCCTTAGCATGGTCGATAATGTGATTAATATTTTCATCGGTCATGTATTCTTTGGGAAGTACGTTAAACAGGTTGATGTTTGCTTCCTCTATGGCCGCCTGATAGATTTCAGGTGTAATCAGTTCGTCCGGCAGATTGTTGATTGCGTCGTATATGTTGATATTCTTTTTGCTCATATAGATGTTTTTATTTATGCTACGATATTCTGTTCTCCCCAGGCGATGTGGAATTTACCCTCTTCATCCTTAGTACGTGTAAACAGGCTGTCAATAACGGTTGGGGACACGCCAAACTCGTCGAACACTGCCGATTCTTCGGTAACTTCTCCGGTCTGGATAAAGTCGTTCAGGCGTTCTTTGGTTAAAATTAGCGCCATGATGTTCTGCTCGATTGAGTCGGAGTAGTTTACGAAATGCACATTGGTGTTTCCCTCGGAGTCGAAGCGGATGAAACGGAAGTAGAACTGCTCCATACGTGGAATGTTCCATTGCAGGGATTCGAGTATTACTTCGTTGCACTCAGGAATGTTGACCGAGCTTTTCAGGCTTTGCTGCATGCAGACGAGTATTCCGTCTTTGGTGTCCTGAAATTCTTGTAACAGTTTCTTTCTCCGTCCAAAGGATATATCGCCTTTAATGACAAACAACTCCCGTTCGGGAAATACTTTCATCATGTGGGCTTCGTAGTATTCGAGTGCTTCGATGGATGTACAGCCGATAGCTACCTTATCGTGGATGTTACGCACCATGTTCTCAATATAGCGCACTTTCTGCGGCAGTGATGAACCGGTATAACCGGGCATGATGCTGGGCACGGAACAAGCCCGGATGAGTAGTT
>PPYE01312393.1_pt1 | contig 15728 bp, 9 predicted proteins | sample 1559881 | NCBI WGS metagenome assembly PPYE01 (sample SAMN08240022, study PRJNA423297) | Human gut metagenome, whole genome shotgun sequencing project. | reverse complement strand
GTTGCCCTGGATCTGATATTCCCACTGGCCGTAACCGGTCAGCTGGTCAGTAACCTGAGTTTCACCTTTGAAGCCAAGACGCATGTAGGTCTGGTCGCCATCTACAGACTTGTCGTCAGAGAAATAGTGCAGGCCGTCTACTTTACCGTACAGATCTAATTTGTTGCCGTCTTTATTGTAAACTTCAGCAGCGTTTGCTGCGCCTGCTACCAGCAGAGCTGGGACCAGGAGGGACAGTACTTTAACTTTCATGTTATTAACCCTCTGTTATATGCCTTTATTTGCTTTTTTATGCCACTGCATACTGATTAACCCTCATTAATCAGTCGGCAGGTCCATTCTCCCCAAAAATGCAGAATAATCCAACACGAATATGATACTAAAACTTTTAAGATGTTTCATTTATCGCTATAGATGTTTCAAAATGTAAATACAAGGGAACTTTTTAAGATTATTGCGGAATGGCGAAATAAGCACCTAACATCAAGCAATAATAATTCAAGGTTAAAATCAATAACTTATTCTTAATTATTTGACAGCACTGAATGTCAAAACAAAACCTTCACTCGCAACTAGAATATCTTCCGCTATCATCATTAACTTTATTTATTACCGTCATTCATTTCTGAATGTCTGTTTACCCCTATTTCAACCGGATGCCTCGCATCCGGTTTTTTTTACCCTTCTTTACACACTTTTCATTATTCTGTGCTACCACAGAAAAACTATAACGCCTGTTAACTATTTCACAAATAATTAACATAGGCATAATTTCCAGCAATCTTCGTTTATTTGCAATTAATATCGTTAGGCTTTTTGTAGGTTATTTGTACAGCAAAATGGCGCTTGTACATCTATTTCACCCAATGCAGGATGATAAATATCACTGGAGAATAGAGAATCATCAATCAGGTAAGAGTCTGGAATTTCACACTGTACCCTTTATACTGCCCTATCACTTCGCGAAGTTTTAACAGGTCATAAACACGAATGCGTCAGAAAGAGACAACGGCCACGACCCGCTTTTCACTCCTACCGGGGAGCATTACCCGCTTCTTTTTACTGTTGATCATTGTGTTACTGGTGACGATGGGTGTAATGGTACAAAGCGCCGTTAACGCCTGGCTGAAAGATAAAAGTTACCAGATTGTCGACATTACCCACGCAATCCAAAAGCGCGTCGATACCTGGCGTTACGTGACCTGGCAGATCTACGACAACATTGCCGCGACGACCTCCCCCTCCTCCGGCGAAGGTTTACAAGAGACGCGCCTGAAACAGGATGTCTACTATCTGGAAAAACCACGCCGCAAAACGGAAGCCTTAATCTTTGGCTCTCACGACAACTCAACGCTTGAGATGACTCAACGGATGTCCACCTATCTGGACACATTGTGGGGCGCAGAAAATGTACCGTGGTCGATGTATTACCTGAATGGTCAGGATAACAGTCTGGTGCTGATCTCAACCCTGCCCCTCAAAGATCTCACCTCCGGATTTAAAGAATCGACCGTCAGCGACATTGTTGATTCACGTCGTGCAGAGATGTTGCAACAGGCCAACGCCCTCGATGAACGCGAAAGTTTTTCTAACATGCGCCGCCTGGCCTGGCAGAACGGTCATTACTTTACCTTGCGTACCACGTTCAACCAGCCGGGACATCTGGCAACGGTCGTGGCTTTTGATCTGCCGATTAATGATTTGATCCCACCGGGTATGCCGCTGGACAGTTTCCGCCTTGAGCCAGACGCGACGGCAACGGGAAACAATGAAAATGAGAAAGAAGGGACGGATAGCGTCAGTATCCACTTTAACAGTACGAAGATTGAAATCTCCTCGGCACTCAACTCTACCGATATGCGCCTGGTCTGGCAGGTTCCTTACGGCACCTTACTGCTGGATACGTTGCAAAACATTCTGCTGCCACTGCTGCTGAACATCGGTTTGCTGGCGCTGGCGTTATTTGGCTATACCACATTCCGCCATTTCTCCAGCCGCAGTACAGAAAGCGTCCCCAGCACGGCGGTCAATAACGAATTGCGCATTTTACGGGCAATTAATGAAGAGATAGTCTCACTGCTGCCGCTCGGCCTGCTGGTTCACGATCAGGAATCAAACCGCACGGTCATAAGTAACAAAATTGCCGATCATTTGCTGCCGCATTTGAATCTGCAAAACATCACTACCATGGCGGAGCAGCATCAGGGGATTATTCAGGCGACGATCAATAACGAGCTGTATGAGATCCGCATGTTTCGCAGCCAGGTTGCGCCGCGCACACAAATTTTCATTATTCGCGATCAGGATCGCGAAGTGCTGGTAAACAAGAAACTCAAGCAGGCGCAGCGTCTGTATGAGAAAAACCAGCAGGGGCGGATGACCTTTATGAAAAACATTGGCGATGCGCTGAAAGAACCCGCACAGTCCCTGGCGGAGAGCGCGGCTAAACTCAACGCCCCGGAAGGCAAACAACTGGCGAATCAGGCAGATGTGCTGGTGCGGCTGGTCGATGAAATACAGTTAGCGAACATGCTTGCGGACGATAGCTGGAAAAGTGAGACGGAGCTGTTCTCCGTGCAGGATTTAATTGATGAAGTTGTGCCTTCAGTGTTGCCTGCCATCAAGCGTAAAGGTCTGCAACTGCTGATTAACAATCATCTGAAAGCACACGATATGCGCCGCGGCGATCGCGATGCCTTACGACGTATTTTGCTGCTACTGATGCAATATGCCGTGACCTCAACGCAATTGGGAAAAATCACCCTTGAGGTTGATCAGGATGAGTCCTCCGAAGACCGCCTGACGTTCCGCATTCTGGACACTGGAGAAGGCGTAAGCATTCATGAAATGGATAATTTGCACTTCCCGTTTATCAACCAGACCCAAAACGATCGCTATGGCAAGGCGGACCCGCTGGCATTCTGGCTGAGCGATCAACTGGCGCGTAAACTGGGCGGTCATTTAAACATCAAAACGCGGGATGGGCTTGGTACACGCTACTCTGTGCATATCAAAATGCTCGCAGCTGACCCGGAAGTTGAAGAGGAAGAAGAGCGATTACTGGATGATGTCTGCGTAATGGTGGATGTTACTTCGGCAGAAATTCGGAATATTGTCACTCGCCAGTTAGAAAATTGGGGTGCAACCTGTATCACACCCGATGAAAGATTAATTAGTCAAGATTATGATATCTTTTTAACGGATAATCCGTCTAATCTTACTGCCTCTGGCTTGCTTTTAAGCGATGATGAGTCTGGCGTACGGGAAATTGGGCCTGGTCAATTGTGCGTCAATTTCAATATGAGCAACGCTATGCAGGAAGCGGTCTTACAATTAATTGAAGTGCAACTGGCGCAGGAAGAGGTGACAGAATCGCCTCTGGGCGGAGATGAAAATGCGCAACTCCATGCCAGCGGCTATTATGCGCTCTTTGTAGACACAGTACCGGATGATGTTAAGAGGCTATATACTGAAGCAGCAACCAGTGACTTTGCTGCGTTAGCCCAAACGGCTCATCGTCTTAAAGGCGTATTTGCCATGCTAAATCTGGTACCCGGCAAGCAGTTATGTGAAACGCTGGAACATCTGATTCGTGAGAAGGATGTTCCAGGAATAGAAAAATACATCAGCGACATTGACAGTTATGTCAAGAGCTTGCTGTAGCAAGGTAGCCTATTACATGAACAATATGAACGTAATTATTGCCGATGACCATCCGATAGTCTTGTTCGGTATTCGCAAATCACTTGAGCAAATTGAGTGGGTGAATGTTGTCGGCGAATTTGAAGACTCTACAGCACTGATCAACAACTTGCCGAAACTGGATGCACATGTGTTGATTACCGATCTCTCCATGCCTGGCGATAAGTACGGCGATGGCATTACCTTAATCAAGTACATCAAGCGCCATTTCCCAAGCCTGTCGATCATTGTTCTGACCATGAACAACAACCCGGCGATTCTTAGTGCGGTATTGGATCTGGATATCGAAGGGATCGTGCTGAAACAAGGTGCACCGACCGATTTGCCGAAGGCTCTCGCCGCGCTGCAGAAAGGGAAGAAATTTACCCCGGAAAGCGTTTCTCGCCTGTTGGAAAAAATCAGTGCTGGTGGTTACGGTGACAAGCGTCTCTCGCCAAAAGAGAGTGAAGTTCTGCGCCTGTTTGCGGAAGGCTTCCTGGTGACCGAGATCGCTAAAAAGCTGAACCGCAGTATTAAAACCATCAGTAGCCAGAAGAAATCTGCGATGATGAAGCTGGGTGTCGAGAACGATATTGCTCTGCTGAATTATCTCTCTTCTGTGACGTTAAGTCCGGCAGATAAAGACTAATCACCTGTAGGCCAGATAAGACGCGTCAGTGTCTTATCTGGCATTTGCACGGATTGCCGGATGCGGCGTAAACGCCTTATCCGTCCTACGATTCCCGCGATTTCCTGACCCTCTCGGCATATACCGTCAGCGTCTGTTTTATCACATCCAGCGTTACCGGCTTCGACAGGCAGCTGTCCATACCGGACTCCAGACACCGCTGCTTCTCTTCAGCCAACGCATTAGCAGTTACTCCGATTACCGGCAACGTCAGTCCCAACTGACGAATGCGTTGCGTCAAGCGGTAACCATCCATATTTGGCATATTGACGTCGCTAAGCACGATATCAATATGATTCTTGTTAAGTACATTAAGCGCATCGACGCCATCATTCGCGGTTTTACATTGATAGCCCAACGATCCCAACTGATCTGCCAGCAGACGCCGGTTAATCGGATGATCATCCACGACCAGAATCATCATATCGTCATTATCGCTGACCGCTTTGTCCGTCGACGGCAGAGCGTTAGCAGGATCGTCGCTCTCCATCTCGATCAAATAAATACGCGCCAACAATGCCGGTAGCTCATGCGGAGCAGCCACACTGTGTACCCACTCCCCTGGCGCTTTCTCCAGCGGAATACCAATATGGCGACGACAGAAGGTCACTACCGCTCTGCCCTGCCATTTTTTGTTCACTACCTCGTCAGTAATTAACACATCTTCGGGAGTCGGTTCCTGCCCTTCGTATGTTGTAACGACGATGCCGCTGCGCTGCAAACTGGTTTCCAGGAACTGACAGAGCGACGCATTGCGGACCGCCAGCCAGCAGCGTTTACCACTCAACCCTTCCACACCTTTTTTCTGCGGGTACTGAGCGCCATACAACGGAATACGCACGGTAAACTGGCTGCCCATTCCCGGTTCTGAATCTACCGAGATGTCGCCGTCCATCATGCTGATCAGTTTTTCACAAATCGCCAGACCCAGACCAGTCCCCTGGAAGTTACGCTGTACGCCCGTTCCGACCTGGAAGAAGGGATCAAACAAACGCACCACTTCTTTTGCCGGAATCCCCACGCCGGTATCGCGAACACGGATAGAGAGATAATCGCCATCAGCGCGAACATGCAAAACTATACAGCCGGTATCGGTGAATTTTATGGCGTTACTCAGCAGGTTAGAGATGACCTGTTGTAAACGCATCGGGTCGCCATTTAAGGCCACTGGCACATCCGGTTCAATAAAGCAGTACAAGCCTAACTGCTTGCGTACCACCAGCGGTAAATAGTTGGCGGTGATGTGGTTCATCACTTCACGCGGTGAAAACTCACGCGGTTCGATCTTCAACTGTTCTGATTCAATTTTCGAGAAATCGAGAATATCGCTGATAATTTTCAACAACAGGCTGGAAGAGTTGTTCATTGCCGTCACCAGACGATCGACGCCTTTCGGTAACTCTTTGGTTTGCAACAGATCCAGGTTACCGATAATGCCATACAGCGGCGTTCGCAGCTCATGACTGACGGTGGCCAGGAACATCGATTTTGACTGGCTCGCCTGTTCCGCTGCTTGTGCCATCTCCTGCAACGACTCTTCCATCTTCACGCGCGAAGAAACATCCACCAGCACACAAATGGCCACGTTTTCATTACGATAGCGCGAATGGACGAAGCTGATTTGCAGATTGGTATTGTTGCTGGTCAGGACATCAACAAAATTGACCTGCTGCCCACAGATAATTTGTGTCAGCCGTTGGCGGTCCTCATGCGTAAGCATATTGAGATAGGTATGCGCCAGTTCGTTACTTAAAATATTGACGCCATCAGCGGTACGCAAAATGCAGATACCCACTGGCGCGGAGGCGACAATCTTGCGATTAAATTGCTCATGTTCTTCCAGTCGCAGGGCGTCGCTTTCCGCCGGAATGAAAATACGCCGCTCGTACATCCGCGCGAGAGTAAACAATGCAGCTCCGGCAAGCACATTCAGCAAAATTGCGTTAAGGATCAACATGCGAATGCGTTCCAGCACCTTATCAACTGGCACTGAATAAACGATGCTTAGCGATGAGGGTGGCAGATTTTTCTTCAGCACCAGTTCCCGGAACCCTTCCGTATAGCCAAACCAGGAGCGTTCCTGCATCCAGCGAGGATCGCCCTTAATTTTGCTTTCTGGTCCGGTAAGCGAAATCAGGGTATGACCATTTTCATCAAGAATGGTAACCCCCATCGGCAACGTACCAGGTAAGAAAAAGTTCTCCATCCGGATGGTTTGCTCGACACCCAAAAGCGCCTGCAACCGGTTCGCCAGATAAACTGGCGTCAAGGCGTAAAAATACCCGACGCCAGGGCGCGGACCTTCGCTGATCCAGTAGAGGTTACTGCCACTATCATCTTGTGGTGCATTTCGATATTTATTAATGCGTTCATGCAAAGCTTTTAGCGCGGTATCGCGTTCCACTGGCATATCACGCAGACCGAAATTGGCCATGCAGAGGTTATCGCTGCCGATTAAAAATACCCGGTTTAGATCGTAAGCCGCAGAAAAATTATCGCGCCAGTAGCGCATAAACCACGCCAATGACTCCAGAGAACCTCGCCAGGTGTTACTCATTGCGGAACAATCAGAGTCAGCAAACAGCGGTTCAAACGCAGGCACATCCGTCTGCGTTTCTCGTCCACGCGGGGAAAGCACACCGTTTTCTGCCGATAAGCGATTTTCAGCTATGTACTTCAGCTCTTTCACAAAGGGGCGAAGCTCCGCCTCAGGTGACCGATGGAGTGTGGTTAAGGTAGCGGTAAAAGCGTGTTACCGCAATGTTCTCTCTTCTCTGGAATATGATACACCGCCGAGAAATCATCACCTTAACCTCTGATAATCGTCATATACCGGACAAGACTAGTGGATTTCAGCATGCATTATATGAAGTGGATTTATCCACGCCGCTTACGCAATCAAATGATCCTGATGGCAATCCTGATGGTCATTGTCCCAACGCTTACTATTGGTTATATCGTAGAAACGGAAGGACGTTCAGCAGTCTTATCTGAAAAAGAGAAAAAACTTTCTGCCGTGGTCAACCTGCTTAATCAGGCGCTAGGCAATCGCTACGATCTCTACATCGACTTACCGCGTGAGGAGCGTATCCGCGCATTAAATGCAGAACTTGCCCCCATTACCGAAAATATCACTCACGCCTTCCCTGGCATCGGCGCTGGTTATTACAACAAAACGCTGGATGCGATAATCACCTACGCGCCTTCAGCGCTATATCAGAATAATGTGGGCGTTACCATTGCCGCAGATCACCCTGGTCGCGAAGTCATGCGTACAAATACCCCTTTGGTTTATTCAGGCAGGCAGGTGCGCGGCGATATTTTGAATTCAATGATTCCCATTGAGCGTAATGGTGAAATCCTCGGCTATATCTGGGCCAATGAATTAACCGAAGATATTCGTCGCCAGGCCTGGAAAATGGATGCGAGGATTATCATTGTGCTCACCGCCGGTTTGCTGATAAGCCTGCTGTTGATTGTCCTTTTCTCCCGTCGCCTGAGCGCCAATATAGATATCATCACCGATGGCCTCTCGACTCTGGCTCAAAATATTCCCACTCGATTACCACAATTGCCCGGTGAAATGGGGCAAATCAGTCAGAGTGTTAACAACCTCGCCCAGGCACTGCGTGAAACGCGAACACTTAACGATCTGATTATTGAAAACGCTGCCGATGGCGTCATTGCCATTGACCGCCAGGGTGATGTAACCACCATGAACCCAGCAGCAGAAGTCATCACTGGCTATCAACGTCATGAACTGGTAGGGCAGCCTTACTCCATGTTGTTCGACAATACTCAGTTCTACAGTCCCGTACTGGATACGCTGGAACATGGCACCGAACATGTAGCGTTGGAGATCAGTTTTCCAGGCCGTGACCGCACCATTGAACTCAGTGTCACGACCAGTCGTATTCATAACACGCACGGTGAAATGATAGGTGCTTTGGTGATTTTCTCTGATTTAACTGCCCGCAAAGAAACCCAGCGCCGCATGGCGCAAGCAGAACGCCTCGCCACACTGGGTGAGCTGATGGCTGGCGTGGCGCATGAAGTACGTAATCCGTTAACGGCTATTCGTGGTTATGTACAGATCTTGCGCCAACAAACCCGTGACCCAATACATCAGGAATATCTGTCCGTAGTACTCAAAGAAATCGATTCAATTAACAAAGTTATTCAGCAATTGCTCGAATTTTCACGCCCACGCCACAGTCAATGGCAACAAGTCAGCCTCAATGCATTGGTTGAAGAAACTCTGGTACTGGTACAAACCGCCGGCGTACAAGCGCGGGTCGACTTCATAAGCGAACTGGATAATGAATTAAGCCCGATTAACGCCGATCGTGAACTGCTCAAACAGGTACTACTGAATATCCTGATCAATGCCGTCCAGGCTATCAGTGCACGAGGGAAAATTCGTATTCGAACCTGGCAGTATAGCGACTCGCAACAGGCCATTTCGATAGAGGACAACGGCAGTGGCATTGATCTCTCGCTGCAAAAAAAGATCTTCGATCCCTTTTTCACTACCAAAGCCTCAGGAACCGGGCTTGGTCTGGCGTTAAGTCAACGCATCATTAATGCCCATCAGGGTGATATTCGCGTCGCCAGTTTGCCGGGCTACGGCGCAACCTTCACGCTTATTTTACCGATCAACCCGCAGGGAAATCAGACTGTATGACTGCTATTAATCGCATCCTTATTGTGGATGATGAAGATAATGTTCGCCGTATGCTGAGCACCGCTTTTGCACTACAAGGATTCGAAACACATTGTGCGAACAACGGGCGCACAGCATTACACCTGTTTGCCGATATTCACCCTGACGTGGTGTTGATGGATATCCGCATGCCAGAGATGGACGGCATCAAGGCACTAAAGGAGATGCGCAGCCATGAGACCCGGACACCCGTTATTCTGATGACGGCCTATGCTGAAGTGGAAACCGCCGTCGAAGCACTACGCTGCGGAGCCTTCGACTATGTTATCAAACCGTTTGATCTCGATGAGTTGAATTTAATCGTTCAGCGCGCTTTACAACTCCAGTCAATGAAAAAAGAGATCCGTCATCTGCACCAGGCACTGAGCACCAGCTGGCAATGGGGGCACATTCTCACCAACAGCCCGGCGATGATGGACATCTGCAAAGACACCGCCAAAATTGCCCTTTCTCAGGCCAGCGTCTTGATTAGCGGTGAAAGCGGCACCGGGAAAGAGTTGATTGCCAGAGCGATTCACTACAATTCGCGGCGGGCAAAGGGGCCGTTCATTAAAGTCAACTGCGCGGCACTGCCGGAATCGTTGCTCGAAAGTGAACTGTTTGGTCATGAAAAAGGTGCATTTACTGGTGCACAAACCTTGCGTCAGGGATTATTTGAACGTGCCAACGAAGGTACTCTGCTCCTCGACGAAATTGGCGAAATGCCGCTGGTACTGCAAGCCAAATTACTACGCATTCTGCAGGAACGGGAATTTGAACGGATTGGCGGCCATCAGACCATAAAAGTTGATATCCGCATCATTGCTGCCACCAACCGCGACTTGCAGGCAATGGTGAAAGAAGGCACCTTCCGTGAAGATCTCTTTTATCGCCTTAACGTTATTCATTTAATACTGCCGCCTCTGCGCGATCGCCGGGAAGATATTTCCCTGTTAGCTAATCACTTTTTGCAAAAATTCAGTAGTGAGAATCAGCGCGATATTATCGACATCGATCCGATGGCAATGTCACTGCTTACCGCCTGGTCATGGCCGGGAAATATTCGAGAGCTTTCCAACGTTATTGAACGCGCCGTCGTGATGAATTCAGGCCCGATCATTTTTTCTGAGGATCTTCCGCCGCAGATTCGTCAGCCAGTCTGTAATGCTGGTGAAGCAAAAACAGCCCCTGTCGGTGAGCGTAATTTAAAAGAGGAAATTAAACGCGTCGAAAAACGCATCATTATGGAAGTGCTGGAACAACAAGAAGGAAACCGAACCCGCACTGCTTTAATGCTGGGCATCAGTCGCCGTGCATTGATGTATAAACTCCAGGAATACGGTATCGATCCGGCGGATGTATAACGCCAAAACTTGCTATGCAGAAATTTGCACAGTGCGCAATTTTCTGCATAGCCGCTCATTCTCCTTATGAATCCCCATCTAATTTATCCTTTTCTATTCAATTAGTTAAATAACAACATTCAATAATCTCATTCTGGCACTCCCCTTGCTATTCCCTGACTGTACCCACAACGGTGTATGCAAGAGGGATAAAAAATGAAAACAAAATTGATGACATTACAAGACGCCACCGGCTTCTTTCGTGACGGCATGACCATCATGGTGGGCGGATTTATGGGGATTGGCACTCCATCCCGCCTGGTTGAAGCATTACTGGAATCTGGTGTTCGCGACCTGACATTGATAGCCAATGATACCGCGTTTGTTGATACCGGCATCGGTCCGCTCATCGTCAATGGTCGAGTCCGCAAAGTGATTGCTTCACATATCGGCACCAACCCGGAAACAGGTCGGCGCATGATATCTGGTGAGATGGACGTCGTTCTGGTGCCGCAAGGTACGCTAATCGAGCAAATTCGCTGTGGTGGAGCTGGACTTGGTGGTTTTCTCACCCCAACTGGTGTCGGCACCGTCGTAGAGGAAGGCAAACAGACACTGACACTCGACGGTAAAACCTGGCTGCTCGAACGCCCGCTGCGCGCCGACCTGGCGCTAATTCGCGCTCATCGTTGCGACACACTTGGCAACCTGACCTATCACCTTAGCGCCCGCAACTTTAACCCCCTGATAGCCCTTGCGGCTGATATCACGCTGGTAGAGCCGGATGAACTGGTCGAAACCGGCGAGCTGCAACCTGACCATATTGTCACACCTGGTGCCGTTATCGACCACATCATCGTTTCACAGGAGAGCAAATAATGGATGCGAAACAACGTATTGCGCGCCGTGTGGCGCAAGAGCTTCGTGATGGTGACATCGTTAACTTAGGAATCGGTTTACCCACAATGGTCGCCAATTATTTACCGGAGGGTATTCATATCACTCTGCAATCGGAAAACGGCTTCCTCGGTTTAGGCCCGGTCACAACAGCGCATCCCGATCTGGTGAACGCTGGCGGACAACCGTGCGGCATTTTACCCGGTGCAGCCATGTTTGATAGCGCCATGTCATTTGCGCTAATCCGTGGCGGTCATATTGATGCCTGCGTGCTCGGCGGTTTGCAAGTAGACGAAGAAGCAAACCTCGCGAACTGGGTAGTGCCTGGGAAAATGGTGCCCGGTATGGGTGGCGCGATGGATCTGGTGACCGGGTCGCGCAAAGTGATCATCGCCATGGAACATTGCGCCAAAGATGGTTCAGCAAAAATTTTGCGCCGCTGCACCATGCCACTCACTGCGCAACATGCGGTGCATATGCTGGTTACTGAACTGGCTGTCTTTCGTTTTATTGACGGCAAAATGTGGCTCACCGAAATTGCCGACGGGTGTGATTTAGCCACCGTGCGTGCCAAAACAGAAGCTCGGTTTGAAGTCGCTGCCGATCTGAATACGCAACGGGGTGATTTATGATTGGTCGCATATCGCGTTTTATGACGCGTTTTGTCAGCCGGTGGCTTCCCGATCCACTGATCTTTGCCATGTTGCTGACATTGCTAACATTCGTGATCGCGCTTTGGTTAACACCACAAACGCCGATCAGCATGGTGAAAATGTGGGGTGACGGTTTCTGGAACTTGCTGGCGTTTGGTATGCAGATGGCGCTTATCATCGTTACCGGTCATGCCCTTGCCAGCTCCGCGCCGGTGAAAAGTTTGCTGCGTACTGCCGCCTCCGCCGCAAAGACGCCCGTACAGGGCGTCATGCTGGTTACTTTCTTCGGTTCAGTTGCTTGTGTCATCAACTGGGGATTTGGTTTGGTTGTCGGTGCAATGTTCGCCCGTGAAGTCGCCCGGCGAGTACCCGGTTCTGATTATCCGTTGCTCATTGCCTGCGCCTACATTGGTTTTCTCACCTGGGGTGGCGGTTTCTCTGGCTCAATGCCTCTGTTGGCTGCAACACCGGGCAACCCGGTTGAGCATATCGCCGGGCTGATCCCGGTGGGCGATACTCTGTTCAGTGGTTTTAATATTTTCATCACTGTGGCGTTGATTGTGGTGATGCCATTTATCACCCGCATGATGATGCCAAAACCGTCTGACGTGGTGAGTATCGATCCGAAACTACTCATGGAAGAGGCTGATTTTCAAAAGCAACTACCGAAAGATGCTCCACCGTCCGAGCGACTGGAAGAAAGCCGTATTCTGACGTTGATCATCGGCGCACTCGGTATCGCTTACCTGGCGATGTACTTCAGCGAACATGGCTTCAACATCACCATCAATACCGTCAACCTGATGTTTATGATTGCGGGTCTGCTGCTACATAAAACGCCAATGGCTTATATGCGTGCTATCAGCGCGGCAGCACGCAGTACCGCCGGTATTCTGGTGCAATTCCCCTTCTACGCGGGGATCCAACTGATGATGGAGCACTCCGGTCTGGGCGGACTCATTACCGAATTCTTCATCAATGTTGCGAACAAAGACACCTTCCCGGTCATGACCTTTTTTAGTTCTGCACTGATTAACTTCGCCGTTCCGTCTGGCGGCGGGCACTGGGTTATTCAGGGGCCGTTCGTGATGCCCGCAGCCCAGGCGCTGGGCGCTGATCTCGGTAAATCGGTAATGGCGATCGCCTACGGCGAGCAATGGATGAACATGGCACAACCGTTCTGGGCGCTGCCAGCACTGGCAATCGCCGGACTCGGTGTCCGCGACATCATGGGCTATTGCATCACTGCCCTGCTCTTCTCCGGCGTCATTTTCGTCATTGGTTTAACGCTGTTCTGACGGCAACCCTACAGACAGAAGGAATATAAAATGAAAAATTGTGTCATCGTCAGTGCGGTACGTACTGCTATCGGTAGTTTTAACGGTTCACTCGCTTCCACCAGCACCATCGACCTGGGGGCGACAGTAATTAAAGCCGCCATTGAACGTGCAAAAATCGATTCACTACACGTTGATGAAGTGATTATGGGTAACGTGCTACAAGCCGGGCTGGGGCAAAATCCGGCGCGTCAGGCACTGTTAAAAAGCGGACTGGCCGAAACAGTGTGCGGATTCACGGTCAATAAAGTGTGTGGTTCGGGTCTTAAAAGTGTGGCGCTTGCCGCCCAGGCAATTCAGGCAGGTCAGGCGCAGAGCATTGTGGCGGGGGGTATGGAAAATATGAGTTTAGCGCCCTACTTACTCGATGCAAAAGCACGCTCTGGTTATCGTCTTGGAGACGGACAGGTTTATGACGTAATCCTGCGCGATGGTCTGATGTGCGCCACCCATGGTTATCATATGGGGATTACCGCCGAAAACGTGGCTAAAGAGTACGGAATTACCCGTGAAATGCAGGATGAACTGGCGCTACATTCACAGCGTAAAGCGGCAGCCGCAATTGAGTCCGGTGCTTTTACAGCCGAAATCGTCCCGGTAAATGTTGTCACTCGGAAGAAAACCTTCGTCTTCAGTCAAGACGAATTCCCGAAAGCGGATTCTACGGCTGAAGCGTTAGGCGCATTGCGCCCGGCCTTCGATAAAGCAGGAACAGTCACCGCCGGGAACGCGTCTGGCATTAACGACGGTGCTGCCGCTCTGGTGATTATGGAAGAATCTTCGGCGCTGGCAGCAGGCCTTACCCCCCTGGCTCGCATTAAAAGTTATGCCAGCGGTGGCGTGCCCCCCGCATTGATGGGTATGGGGCCAGTACCTGCCACGCAAAAAGCGTTACAACTGGCGGGGCTGCAACTGGCGGATATTGATCTCATTGCAATGCAGGCACGCGATAAAACGCTGGGGCTGGCAACACTGTGCATTGGTGGCGGCCAGGGAATTGCGATGGTGATTGAACGATTGAATTAACATGTAAAAACGCCCGATAGCGAAAGTCATCGGGCGTTTTCTTGAACATTGACAGTAAAGATAACCTCATTAATCACCAGTCAAAACTTTTCACCAGCGTCAGTTCGCCAGCATTACGCATCGGTACAATAAAAGTTTCCTGTTTCTCATTGACCGACCCTTCATCGGTGATCAGCGTCAGTTGGGCCGTAGTTAATTCCGTTTCGCTGCGTCCGCCATAGTAGTTGATATACACCTGATAACGGCCGTGAACTGGCGCTGGCATGGCGAAAATCTCGGGGCCGTACCCTGTCGTGACATCCATATCCAGTGCACCACTGTTTTTCAGCACGGTGTTACCGTACCAGGCATATTCACCGTCAGGCGTAACGACATGAAGATCGAGGTCGGTATTGTCCGTATCCCACGAGAGAACCAGCCGTAAACGTGCGCGAATCGCCCCAGCACCCGGCGTTGAGTAAAACTGCATTTTTTGTCGGCTTTGCCCATCTGGGCTGATGACCTGCACGCTGTTGCTGCCTTCAGTGAAAATATAAGGGCGTGCAAAAGAACCATCTGATTCAATTCTCTGCGGCATACTGGCACCGTTGACCACCAGCCGGCCCTGCTGAACTTTACCCGCCGCAGCATAATTCTTTATTTTGCCGCGGATCTGCGCTGAGATATTTTGATCATCTGCCATGTTGACGGACGACGCCGGGTAATTGATCGTTTGTGAAAAACTGGCATCTTCACCCTCTGCCGGATGCCAGCCAGAGAGCGGGCAGATACTCATGGGTTAAATCCAGCCGATCCTGAAGCGTAAAGAAGTTACGAATAAACAGCCGTTTCTGCTGCCGATCGGTATAGGGGAAACCTGAGACTAAACGACAGACCGCAAACACGTCTGGTTCGTTGTATCCCGTCTCACCTTGTAATATACGCCGCCACTGCGGCATTTTTTTCGCCAGCCAGGCTTTCGCTTTGGGTAATAACTGGCAGGTTGAGCGTGGCGCTCCCCAGCGGCTAAGGTTGTTGTCGGGATAAGCAAACGCAAGTATCTGATCATAACGCTCTCCCTGCCCCGCCTGGGCAGTAGCGTGCCGCCAGGAAAGCGTCCCTTCGGTAACCCGGCTGCCATGATAATGAACCGGATCGCCCGCATAGATGAGATCCTGCGTCCAGGCGGTCATCGTTCGCGCCCCCGTGGTAGCTGGCGAAGCCGAAACACGCTGTGTGGCGCTGCTGTCAGGGATGGTCAGGCAATCGCCTTCCCGATTGGCGTTTTGCTGTAAGAAAGTGCGAATCGCCACGGTCATAGCTTTCGCTGCCTCAGGGGGCGTACTTTTCGCCTCGCGATCCAGAACTCTGGCAACGTACTCTTCACGATCGAGATGCGACTGCAATTTCAGTTTGCCCTTT
>PPYE01091059.1_pt1 | contig 15728 bp, 13 predicted proteins | sample 1559881 | NCBI WGS metagenome assembly PPYE01 (sample SAMN08240022, study PRJNA423297) | Human gut metagenome, whole genome shotgun sequencing project. | reverse complement strand
CACACACACACATCGCACCGCCTAATTTTCGCGCGTAATATACTTATTTATAAGCGTTTCACAAAACAGATTTCATTCTTTTTTGTGCGATTTGTCATGCACATACCTCTCGTATTCAAAAGTAACCGACCGGTTTTCTGCAATCCTTCAGAGTTACTTTTATCCCCGGATTATTTTCAAAACATAAAACTATCAAATATGAATAGAATAACTGAAACAGGAAAGTATAAGAATGGTCGTATGTTCGTCCTTTTGCTGTTCGTTTGCTCGTTTTTGCCCCATCTACAGGCGCAAAACAGAATGGCAGTCAAACCGGTGCAAATCGCTGATAGCGTTCGGACGGTTTACTCCAGTATCATTTATTTCTCACTGAACAATGGTGATTGGATTGAACAGTCGGAATATAAAAAGGCCGGACGTATGTTGCGCTGGGCATTGTCCGACACCATCACTCCGATTGTCATTACCGGCTGGGCGGACGAAAGCGGTACGGCGGCGTTCAACGAACAACTGTCTCTGCGCCGTGCCCGCACCGTGCGCAATTACCTCGTGAAGAAAGGCATTGCACCGGAACGGATCACGTTCGAGGGTTGCGGCATAGACACCGGAGCGGAAAGCCCGAAGAAAGCACGCCGTGCCGATGTGCAGGGCATTATCAGGCTTGCCCTCGCGGATGCACCGGAAGTACGGGCGAAAACCGAACCCGTACCCGTGAAGCAAGAAGCGGAAGCCGAAAAGGTTGCGCCGCCTGTCCCGGAAAAAGAAATAACGGTGGCAGAACAGCAACAAACTGAACCCCCGGTTAAAGTGCAACAAGCAGAACAACAAACCGTCACAGCCAAAGAAAAAGCAGAAGCGATAACGGCACAACCGGAACGGCAGCCGGAACAAACCGTAAAGATAACGCCGGAAACCGCATCTTCTTCTCCCCGCTACCTCGCCGTCAAGACCAACCTCGCGGCATGGGCGGGTACAATAATGAACCTTGCCGCCGATGTGCAGGTGAGCGAACATTTCTCTGTAGAATTGCCCGTACTCTGGTGCCCGTGGTACGTGAGCAGCGAGCACGCCGTGAAGACCTTTACCATTCAGCCCGAAGCCCGTTACTGGCTATCGAAACCCGGCAAGGGGCATTTCTTCGGTGTACATGCCCATGTAGGCTGGTTCAATGTTAAATGGAACCGCGACCGCTATCAGGACACCGACCGTCCGCTCTTGGGCGCAGGTATCAGCTACGGTTATCTGCTGCCCTTTAATGAGCATTGGGCGGGCGAGTTTACGCTCGGCGCGGGCTATGCCAACATGCGCTATGACACCTATTATAATATAGATAACGGCGCACGCATCGACACACGCACCAAGAATTATTGGGGCATCACCCGCGTAGGGCTGTCCGTGGTCTATCGCTTCAACCTTAAAAAATAACGGCTTATGAAACAGAAATACACGATAGGATTTATCGCCCTTGTGCTGACAATCGTCCTTGCCGGTTGTGTACACGATTACCCGTCCATGACGGAAGACGGCGAAGAAGGCATCGACCCCACGCTGGTAGAAGTCAATACCGAAGTCACGCTCGATCTGGAACTTGTTCCGCTGGAAATCATCACGCAGAAAAATGCACGCAGCGGAACCACGAAAGCCCGTGCCGGAAAACAAACGGACTACCGCCGCCGCTTCATCATCGAGGCGTGGCGGGAAGGCAAGCCCACAGCCCGGCAGGTGACGGTGATGGAGACCGCCGAAGAAGAAAACGGTGACGGGAAAATCTCGCTCCCCATCCGTCTGAAACTGCACGCGTTGGACTATACCCTCGCCGTATGGACGGACTACGTAAAGGCAGGCACGACGGACGACCTTTATTATGACACCAAAGATTTGCAATACATTGCCTGCACCGACCCCTACACGGGCAGCACCCCGTATAGGGATTGCCTCTACGGAACCACCGCCCTCGACCTGCGGCAGTACCGTGACGCGTGGAACGCCAAAGTGCAGGTAAAAGTGGAACTGGTGCGACCATTGGCGAAGTACGAACTGATAGCTACCGACGTGAAGGATTTCCTTCGTAAGACAAAGAAGCAGCGTGCCGACGATGAAACATTTACGATTACGTTCTCTTACGGCTTCTACCTCCCCACGGTGTTCAACGTCCTTTCGGGCAAGCCTGCGGATTCGCGGACGGGAATAGCCTATACCACCCCGCTCACCGTCCCCACGGACGGACAGGAGGAATGCACCATCGGAACGGACTTCGTATTTGTGAACGGTGAGGAATCGTTCGTCAAACTCTCGATGGAGATACAAGACGGCGACGGCAACGTCATCAGCCGCACTACGGGGCTGGAAGTGCCCTACCGACGGGGACACCTCACCACCGTCCGTGCCCGTTTCCTTACCAACGAGATGCAGGGAGGCGTGGACATCAACGATGAATTTGACGGGAATATAGACTTTGACCTCGACGGTCTGCTACATTGATAAAAAGAGTGAATTACCAATAAATTAAAAATCAAAATTACCAAGCACATGAAAAAGTATCATCTTTACCTTTGGATTATCGCCCTCGTGGGGCTGATAACCTCTTGCAGCCAGAACGAAACCGATGCGCTGCAAACCGCTACCGAGAGTAACCGCGTGACCCTCACCGCCTCGCTGCCCGAAGATTTCGCGCAAATCGGGACACGGGCACTGCCCACGGCTCCTACCGGCTACACACTCCGCTGCATCCTCGAAGTATGGAACATGGAGGAGACACCCGCGCTCAAAATCCGTAAGGAAGTTTGCCCCGCTGCCGGAGATACCCAAATCGACTTCTCGTTCGAGCTGGCAACCACCGGACAGCACATCGCGATGCTCTGGGCGGACTATATCTCGAATAAACAAGAGTTATCAACCCGAGAGATAGCCGGATTAACCGATGTAGAATCTTATGGTAATAACTATTACATCACTACAAACGGACTGAAAGCGGTGGAACCCAGCTACAGCAACCCAAAAGATCCCGAAGCATGGGATGCATTCTTTGCCAGCATACAGTTCACCAAAAAAGAAAAGGCGCTGACCCTTCCCACGACCGCACTCAACCGTCCGCTTATGAAGCTGACCATCGCTGAAAAGAATGCGGAGCGTTTCACTTCCTGCAATATGGTTACAGCAGAATTTAACAGGCCCTCCAAGTTCAACGTTGCCACAGGCACCGTTATCGAAACAAAAAGTATTAGTATAAACGCTTCCGATGGCTGGCTCAACAATGGCACCGACATCACCATCGGCGGCCAGACGTGCAAAACCCTGATTTGCCTCTACATGTTCGCCGATCCTGCGGACGGCACGATGGACGACATCAAGCTCAGATTCACTGCCTCGGAAGAGGGCAAGTCATTGTCCCCCGTCACCATCCCCGCCGGAATCCCCCGCAAGCGCAACTACTGCGTCAATGCCGCCGGAAACCTTATCGGCGAGTCGTTGTCCCCTACCGTCAACATAAGCGTGGAGATCAACAGCGGCTGGAAGGAGCCGGATGTGGAGTACGATAACGATAAAGCGAAAGTAGGCGACTACTACTACAGCGACGGCACATGGAGTCCGGACGCTAAAACAATTACCGGCAACCCCATTCTCGGCGTGGTTTATGAAGTAAACGCCGACGGTACCGGCAAGGTGGTCGCGCCCACAGAGTCAAACGAAGCATGGACGACAACTGGAAATTGTGTGGCAACCGGAGCCGGAGTAACATCGTTGACAAGCGGTAAAGAAAATACAGACATGATATTCACGAAGGTATCTGAAGGAACATACACCCTTAGTGATTATCCTATTTTTAACGCCTGCCAGGAACTGCGGACAAGAACCGGAAATAACGGATGGTATATTCCGAGTACCAAAGAGTACGCACACCTTTTTAGGGTAGTAAGCACCATCAACAACAAAATCACAGCAATATCAGGTGGTACCGAAGTGGTTATACCAACCAAAGAGTTGAATGCCTCTACCTACTGGTCAAGCTGCGAGGAGAATCAGTTCACAGCATTTAAGATGACCTCTGCTACTGAAGCCTATGATGCTTCTAAAGAAGATAAACATAAAGTTCGTTTTATGCTCGACTTTTAAGAGCGGCAACGGTGGCCAATATGCCCGCCGATGCGTCACCGCATGGTGCATACGGAAAAAGAACAGTACAGCGGAGTATGATTGGCGAGGTGTAAATTCAATTCAAACAGCTATTCGGGCAGCCATGCGTCAATGTCCGGGTGTCAGATAAGGCACTTCCCCGCCTCGCAGCGGGGAATAGCGCAAACGAGAAGCGAACACAGCCCTCTTCCGGCAAAGAAAGGAGCAGAAACATACGGAAGAGACGTGAGAACAATAGTTTATTCACCTTTTAAAACAAGAAGTTATGAAACAAACAATTTTTGGAGAATGGACATCGCAAGACGGTGCAGGCGATATGTATCGCTACATTTTCAACGAAAACGGTACTTACACCTACGCCACCCGCAGCGGTGACGAAGCGTGGCACACTGACCATCAAGGACATTTCTTGTATGAAAACCAGTTGCTTTCCCTGCAATATGCCGACGGCAAATGGTATAACATCGGCTATGTAGGAATAGAAGGTGATGAAATGGTGGAAGGTTTCAAACGAGTTTCCGGCAGCACCGGACTGGAAGGCGACTGGATGCTGGATGCTTCGGGATTGCAGTTCACGGGCATGACACCCCGTGCAATGAAGCAACATACAGCGGTGACGTTCAAGGACGGAAACATGAACGGCACTTGTGAAAACCTGCTGAACGGCAAGGTTATGGAAAGCGACACGTTCACGGGCAAATATACGGCAGAAGGTGACACGGTTACTTTCTATGACACTGTTAACGTAACGACAGCCTATCTGGAAGGCATCAAAAAGATATGCCTGCTCGACAATGTTCTCGGTCTGCTGGGCGATGTGACCTGCAACGCCTACTTCAAACGCACGTCCGGCGGCAACTTCCAGTTATCGAGCGAACCCGTGAAGATGGACAAACCCATTTCGCAATTCACTGTTTATGCTCCCACAGGCATCGGATATGCTTTCTGGATTCGGGTGGATTTCAAAGACCCGAAAGAATTGCAGTGGCACACTTCCGACAGAGGGCCTTCCGTTACGGTATGGTTTAAAAAGAGCATGAAACTTGCCGATATTGTCGGTTTGAAAGAAGGCATGGACGTACGCCTGAATATTGAAGTACAGGCAGGCTCCAACAATGTGAGAGCCAACCAATACTTCACCTACAAGGAAGACGCCGCTCTTTCAGCCTATTATGAAGCGACCGGAACCAGCCTTGATGCCGCCGTCACTTTTATAGATTATAAAGAGGTATAGAAACAGGGCGGTAATCTGATAATGGAAACACAATGTCACATCAAAGTGAACGGGACGATGACAAATGAAAGCGAAACATACCGGCATCCTTTCCGGGCGTTGCTCACAGGCTACGGCTTCTTCGGGGGATGGGACTATGCCCATTTCCCGGCATCGGGCGTGCCGGAACTCTCGCTACGGGGCGACAAGCCTTTCACGCTGTTCGTGACATTGTGTTTCAAGAACATACAGGGTGGAACCATCTTAGAACAGAAAGATATGTTCCAACTGGGAATCATGGACGGGTTGATATATGTAATCGGGCCGGACTGGTGCGGCATCAAGTTTCCCGAAAGCACGCTCGGCAGGTTCACTCCCCAATGCTGGTACAGGCTGGGGCTGGTATATGACGGCAATTTGCTGACGGTCTATCTGGACGGCGTGAAGAAAGACACCTTCCGGTGCAAACCTGCAAGCAAAAGAACGGCAAAAGCAGAGTTGGTTATCGGTGAAAAGCTGGATGCCTACTTTAAGGACTTCCGTATCTTCGGCCGTGCGTTATCCGACGAACAGATGCAGCAGTTAGCTTCGGACGAAGAAATCCGCCCGGAAAACAGCATCGCATGGTTCGACTTCGACCGGACAGGACGCAAAGACCAAAGCCCGAACCGGGTGAAATTAACTACCAAAGCGTTCTGCCGCATCGTGATCGTCAAACCGGTGCGGCAATTCCGCTTCAACATCAACCGGAAATATGACAATGTGGAAGAGATGATTTGTGAACAGTTCAACACGCCGAAACCAATCAGTTTCACCGGCTGTATCGGCAGCAAACCGGACGACGATACCCATACGCAACTCACGGGAATAGTATCGCTCGGAACCCCCAATCCTGTGGTATGCGGACTGGAAGGCGAAATCGTCACCGTCTGGGAAAGCATCGACATTGCCCAGAATGATGATATGTAATCCAAAAGCATTGAATCATGGAATACCCGAACCGACACAAGCCGCCGTTCTGCGACGAAAAGCCGATAGACTGCCTCTTTGAAGTGAAAAACCATTTGGCAGGCGAAACCGTTCGCAACGACGACACGAATATCAACTACTTAATATTCTGCCGCACGGGACACGCCCGGATTACCAGTACGCTGTTCCACGACGAAATCCTGTGCGCCGGGGAAGTGATGTTCGTCCCCCGCGGGAGCGAATGCAGCGGCACGGCTTTGAGCGACGTCACCCTGCTGGTGCATAAGTTTAATAACACAGTCTGCCGGGCAGAGAAATGTATTCTCTCTTATCTCTACTCACACAAGCTGCCGGATTCCAAAGTCTATTGTTGCAAGCTGACCGCCCCGACCTCCATGCGGGTGCTTATGGACACCGTGGCTACCTATATCACGGACGGAACACACGATTCCGACCTTTGGAAACTGAAACACAAGGAACTGATATGGGTGTTCACCCGTTACTATACGGCAGAAGAATTGCGCATCTTCTTTCACCCGATGACGGGCGAGCAAGTGCCGCTGCGAAACCTTGTGCTGACGCACTACCGCAAAGCCGAATACACCGACAAGCTGGCGGAAATGTGCGGCTACGGGCTACACAATTTCCGGAAAGTATTCAAAAAGGAGTTCGGGATGTCACCTTACCAATGGCTGATGATGAAACGGGCGGAGAATATAAAATACAAATTATCACAGACATACATTCCTTTCGCGGATATTATAGATGAATTTAATTTTTCCTCTGCGGCACATTTCAGCAATTTCTGCAAGCGTTTCTTGGGCGACACACCGAGTAATGTCAGGAAAGCATTAACTGAAAAAGAGACAGACGATTAGAGCGTATCACTATTTGCAATTTTATGCCAACTTAATGTAAATCCCGTAAGCATTACGGTTCGTAACTTTGCGCCCGAAAATCAAATAAAAACAAATCGGATGCAAATAAAGATAAAGTATGAAGAAATAATGCGGGAAGTGGACGCACGGATAGCCGCCATTGACCTAAACGGGCGGAACATCATCGAAGAATGCAAAGCGGTACTGCCTTTCCTGAAAGACAAATTGAGTGAACTGAAACAGGGCGTCCTCTTGGAACCGTTCGGAGAAGAAACGGAAGAAATCACTTTCTTTAAATACCAAAAGCCACTGCTGCTGGGACGGCTGATGTTCTTCTATAAGGTGTTGCACATAGAAAGCAACTGTCCGCCATGTGCGGAACTGGCAGATGATTACTACCGCAAACAGCAGGAAGAGCAAAAACTGTTTTTCGATGGAGTGGTCGGCTTCTACCAGTACTACCGTAGCGGCGCAACCTATCGTGATCGTTACTACTTCCTGCGAGAGAAAAAAGAGATAAGCCCGGAAACAGACTTGTTTCTTTTTGAGGAAGAACCGGAGTTCTCGACGGGTTATGACCGACTGGTCGCCCGCATCACGGCAATGGAAATGCTGTACGCCTACCTGACCGCCCGAAGGCACGTACTGACACGGGAAAACGAAGAAACGGAAATATTGCCGTTGCTGCAAGAACACCACTGGACGGACAAGAAAACGGCGGCGGTGGAACTTATATACGCCATACAAGCTGCCGGAAGCGTGGATAACGGGCAGATAGACATCATCGAACTGGCGAACCTGTTTGAGATCGTGTTCCACATAGATTTGGGGGACGTGTACCGACTTTTCATCAACATGAGGGAACGGAAGAACAGCCGGACAGTGTATCTGGACTACCTGAAAGAGAAAGTCTTGAAACGGATGGACGAAACGGACGGCAAATAGCTGTAAACCAACGGTCGGTTTATCAACCTGACATCATGTTCATACGGATTCCGTGAGGGCGGAATACCGGTGGCGAAAAGCCGCCCGAAGGTCTGAAAAGGACTTTCGGGCGGCTTTTTCGTGCCGGAAAAAATCTTTGTCAGGCTGATATGAACCTGCCAAGAAAAGCCGTCGAATAGGCGGACATTTGCGACCATAATTCTAAATATCAACAGATTATGGATGTAATAACAATCGAAAGCAAAGTGTTCGCCGCCCTCGTGGAAAAGATAGACGGGATAGCGGCATACGTGGAAGCGTCCCGGCAAAGGAAATCGGACGGGCAGCAGGGACAGGAAGAGAAGAACCGCCGGATAGCGGACAAGTGGATGACAGGCGGCGAGGTATGCGAATACCTCGAAATCAGTCCCCGCACCTTGCAACGCTACCGCACGAACCGGATTATCGCCTTCTCCATCTGCGGGAAGAAGATACGCTACCGCCGTGCGGACGTAGAACAGTTCCGGGAACGGTGGATGCGGGAAACACCCGACAAGCAAATCGACCGGATAGTCGAATCACACCCTTTGCATGAACGTAAATACAAGCTGTATGGTAAGAAAAGAGGAAATACTGGCAAGGACGAGTAACGGGCTGGACGTGTTCCGCCACTACCTGCCCGTGAAGTGGCGGGTAGGCAGGAATTTCCTGAATCCGCTGTACGAGGATAGCAAGGCTTCGTGCAACGTGTACTACGACCGTCGTAGCGGGACGTACAAGATGAAAGATTTCGGGAACGGGGACTTTTCGGGCGACTGTTTCTTTATCGTGGCGAAAATCAAGGGGCTGGACTGCAAGAACGCCGCCGACTTCGTGGAGATACTGGAAACGATAGACCGTGAACTGTGTCTGGGTATCAGCGAGGATGTACCGCCGGAAACGGTACGGGAACGGCAGGCTGCCATGCGGGTTGTTCCCGTGGCGGAAGGAAACGGGACGGAAGAGCCGACCGGGACGGAAGAACGGGCGGCAGAGCCGGAACACAAGCTACGCCCGTACCGGACGGTGCAGCAACCGTTCACGGAAAAGGAACTGGAATACTGGACGGGGTACGGGATTACGGAAGCGGTGCTGAACCGATACGGGGTGCAGTCGCTGAAGGAATACCGGAGCGAAACGAAAGACGGGAAAGAATTTGGTTTCACGTCCACGGCGATAGAACCGATGTTCGGGTACGTGGGGAAATGGGGCGTGAAGGTGTACCGCCCGAAATCGGAAGTACGGTTCGTGTACGGCGGTCATACGGGGGATAACTATTGCTTCGGACTGGAAGAGTTGCCGCCCAAAGGTGACACGCTGTTCCTGACGGGCGGGGAAAAGGACGTGCTGACGCTGGCGGCGCACGGATTCCATGCGATCTGTTTCAATTCGGAAACATCGGTGATACCTGCAAAGATCATCCGGAAGCTGGTGTACCGGTTCAAGCATATCGTGTTGCTGTACGATGTGGATAAAACGGGGCTGGAATGTTCGGAGAAACATCAAAAGCAACTGGCAGAGTACGGGGTGAAACGGCTGGTGCTGCCGCTGACGGGTGAAAAGACGGATAAGGACGTGTCGGACTACTTCAAGGCGGGACGGACACGGGACGAGTTCGTGAAGCTGTTCCTTAAAATGCTGGATAGCCTGTACGGTGACACGATGGCGGTGCTGAAATCCTGCGAGATCGACTACGATCACCCGCCACAGCAGGCGGTTGCCATCGTGACCGCCGGGGACGTGCCGCTGGGTTCGGAAGAGAACATACTCTGCATCACGGGCGGGGAAGGCACGGGAAAGAGTAATTATACGGCTGCGCTGGTTGCCGGGGCGATTCAGGAGAAGGAAACGGATGCGGACTTGCTGGGCGTTCGGGTAGAGCCGAACCGGAAAGGGCGTGCGGTGCTGCTCTACGACACGGAACAGAGCGAACAACAACTGTACAAGAACACGGGGCGGATGCTGCGGCGTGCCGGACGGGAGAAGATGCCGCCCTACCTGCACGTGTACTGCCTGACGGGAATGTCACGGGGCGAGCGACTGACGGCTATCATGCAGAGTATGGATAAGTACCATTACCTGCACGGGGGTATTCATCTCGTGGTGATCGACGGGGTAGCGGACTTGATACGCTGCGCCAATGACGAGGGGGAAAGCGTGGCATTGATAGATGAGATTTACCGACTGGCGGGGATTTACCGCACGTGCATCGCCGCCGTGGTGCATTTCGTCCCGAACGGGTTGAAGTTAAGGGGTCACTTGGGTAGCGAGTTGCAGCGCAAGTCGGCGGCTATCCTCTCGATAGAGAAGGACGAGAACCCGGAAATCTCGGTCGTGAAGGCGTTGAAAGTGCGTGACGGCAGCCCGCTGGATGTACCGTTGATGCAATTCCAGTGGGACAAAAAGATGGGGATGCCCGTGTACGTGGGCGAAAAGCCCCGTGCGGAGAAGGAGAAGCGCAAGGAGAAGGAACTGGCAGAAATGGCACGGGAAGCGTTCACCCGGCAGGAGAAGTACGGCTACATCGAACTGTGCGAACTGATACAGGAAATGCTGGAAGTGAAGGAACGGACGGCAAAGGGGTATATCCGCTACATGCGTGAGAAGGAAATCGTTGAAAAGGAAGGAGATTACTATGTACACGGACAGGGAAGAGTTTGAGGGCTGGATGCAGCGGATCATGGAACGGTTCGACACGACCGAAAAGCTGCTGGAAAGGGTGCTGAAAAAGAACAGCCAATTAGATGGTGAAGAGGTTCTGGATAATCAGGACTTGTGCCTGCTGCTGAAAGTGGGCATACGGACATTGCAACGATACCGGGCTATGGGGCTGCTGCCCTACTTCACGATCAGCGGGAAGGTATTCTACCGGGCGAAAGATGTGCATGAGTTCCTGCGCAACCGGTTCGATGCGGTGGCGGAAAGGAAGAAATAAGAAAGGTGCGACAGTGTCGCACCTTTCTTGTTGAATTTATGCATCACTGATGCCTATTTCCAAATATCCTCGTTTTCCCAACCAGCCGGAAAGCCCATCGCACGGACATCTATCGAAGGATAACGGGAAAGCAAATCCCTGAACCTTTCGACAAACGAGTGGTTCGGATTGATTATATCCAACAGATAAACGGTCATGCTCAATATGAAATAAACCTGCCGTGTGCCATTCGCCGGAAGTGTGACAAAGGGATTACGTGGTGAACGGGGCATTAACGGGCGGATGCTAAGTGTCCGATTCCATAAGCGGCAATGATGGGCGCAAATGTTACGGATATAAACAATACTATGCAGCCATGAAGCAAAAACGGTGTCGGGCAGCCCGAAATAAGCCGCAATGCTCCGCTTTGCCCTTCCGGGGAGCAGATTATTGTATAGAATCGACAATGTACCGAAAGAAGTTATTTCCATCGTTATCCAACTTGGCGGAAAAGGATCGGAATACTTGGATTTGAAAGCTGTGACAAATTCCTCGTCACTGCGCTGGTACTCTTCATCTATCTTTGACAATATCTTGGCGTGACGTACCGGATTGTTAAAATGGGAAGCATCGGCAAACCAATATCCATCCCATTGGGAAGAGAGTATATAGGCGGTCTGTGTGCGCACAGCCACTTCGATCTTTTCCAGTTCCGTAATAATCAGCTTGCGAAGCTCGCTATCAAACTTATAGATATTGTAAGCGGCATCGAATGTACTGCCGGGTTTGAACAGATGGTTTTGCTTGTCTGCCAGCAAAGGATACCAGTAGCCGCTCAAACGGTAATAACTGATATTGCGTAGCAGGTGCAGGGCTTTGGTTTCGTCCGTGAAAACAAGCCCACGCTGTTTGAGCAAAGCAATCTGATCCGGAAAAGATATGAGTTGTTTGGGGTAAGGAATTTTAGTCATAAGGGTATAAAAAATAAAAGGCTTACCCTGAGCGCGCTGATCTGACGGGAAGCGGGGTAAGCATGTTGTTGCAAAGATAAAACTATTCTCTTGAAATACAAAACACTTGCCATATTTATTTTGATTTTATAGGGGTTTTACGGATTTTCGGGACTTTCTGCCCCGAAAATCCGTAACTTAATTGTGTATCACGGATGTAATACCTTAAAATCCCGCCTGCCGCCCCCATCTATCAGCCCGTCCCTGCGCAAGCGCAAGAGAACTTCGTTCGCCGACTGGCTACCGAAATTGCGGACACAGTACAGGCGGGCGAAGCGGAACCGTTTCAGGTGGATAAGCAGGTGTTCGACCGTGAACAGGCTTAGTTCACGGCAAGCCCTGACGATGCGTTGCGACAAGCCGAAATCATCCAGCGGGGTGTCTAACAGCCTGCGGTGCTTGCCCGGTCTGCCCCGTCCTTTCTCCGTCTGCATATCGTCATAGATGGTATCTACCCGGTTACGCTCGAAGAGGGCGAAAAGGGATGCGCCGTCGATCATCAGGACGTTATCGAAACGGGCAAAAGCGATGTGGTTGCCGTTCATCCAGAGGGTGATGCGCTGCACGTCCGTTCCACAGATACGGGCGGCTTCTTCCACGGATAACCAGCCGTTCATCGCCTGCCGCCCTTTCCTTTTGCCTTGTCCGTGCGGGGCGGGAACTCGTACACGGTGCGGAAGTCCTTGTCGAAGGTAACGTGCGCATCGAAAGTTTTGCCGTCCTTGTTCTTAAAGCCTTTGATAAGGGACGTTTTGCCTTTGGTTACAAGGTCGGTAATCTGATTATCCGTGAGTTGCTTCTCGCCTTTACTGCGGAAAACGGTCAGCCCACAATCCACGTTGCTACACTTGGCGACTTTCGGATAGAAGAGGATACGCCCGGACTGGCATTTGGGGCAAGGGAGACATTCACCGTCCGTAACCGATACCTGCACCTGCAAAAGCTCTTCGGTGATCTGGGCGGCATAGACTTCGATACCTTTGCGGAAAGTATCGGGGTTCATTTCTCCGCTTTCGATTTTGGAAAGGGCGGTTTCCCATTGCCCGGTCATTTGAACGTCAGCAATTTTCTTGTCCTTTACTATATTATATACGGCAAGCCCTTTTTCAGTGGGGACAAGGTTCTTCTTGTCCCGGCGCACGTAGTCACGGGAAAACAGGGTTTCGATAATGGACGCACGGGTAGCCGGTGTGCCGATACCGATGTCTTTCAGGCTGTCCCGTAGTTCGGCTTCCTGCAATTCCTTGCCGCAACTCTCCATTGCCGAAAGCAGGCTGCTCTCGGTGTGCAGGGGACGGGGCTTGGTCTGTTTCTCCACGTTCTCCGCCGATTGCAAAGGGAATGTTTCGTCTTGCTGCAAAGGCGGAAGGGCGGCGGCTTCTTCCTCTTCGTCCCTCTCGCCACGGACGGCACGCCATCCGGCAGACTTGATAACTGTCCCTTTGGTGGTGAAATCGCTGTTACCTGCGGTAAAACGAACCGTTGTAACGTCTTTTACGCATCGGGCGGAAAAGGATTCAAGCAGACGGGCGGCAACCATATCGTAGATTTTGCGCTCGTCGTCCGACAGTTCGCCGGGCAGACATTCGGTGATAATCAGGGCGTGGTGGTCAGTGACTTTCCCGGCGTCCACGCTGCGGCGGTTGAGTGCGGCGTCTTTCAAGGTGGCGGCATAAGCGGCGAAAGCCGGGTATTGCTCCAGAAGGGCGATGCGTGAAGGTATCTCGTCGAAGACATCATCCGAGATATAACGGGAACCGGTACGGGGGTAACTCAACACCTTGTGCCTCTCGTAAAGAGATTGCGCAATGTTGAGTGTCTGCTCTGCGGAAAAGCCGAGCTTGCTGTTGGCTTCCTTCTGCAACGAAGTAAGGTCGTAGAGTAGCGGCGGTTCTTGGCTGACTTCCTTGCACCGGGCTTCGGTAACTGTGACCGTACCTGTGGCGGTTACGGCACTAAGGGCGGTGTTTGCTGCCGGAAGGGTTTCGTACTTATGTTCGGAGAGTGCGGAGAACGGGATGCCGTTCTTTTCCGCCGTGACCTTGATCTGGTAGTAGGTCTGCGGGGTAAAGTTCCTGTTCTCCAGATAACGGGAACAGATCATCATCAAGGTAGGTGTCTGCACCCGCCCGAGTGAGAAAATGCCCTGTCCGGCGGCGATGCTAAGGGCTTGGGTAGCGTTCAGACCTATCTCCCAATCTGCGATGGCACGGGCTTCGGCTGAACGGTAGAGGTTGTCGTAATCGCTGCCGGGTTTGAGTTTTTCCAGCCCTTCACGGATGGCACGGTCGGTCAGTGAAGAAATCCACAAGCGGACGAAAGGCTTGCGGCAACCGAGGTAGTTGTAAATATAGCGGAAGATTCCTTCTCCTTCACGACCAGCATCGGTTGCCACGATGATCCGGTCGGACTGGGCGAAAACTTCGTTAATGACCTTTAGTTGTTTGAGTACGCCGGGATCGGATTTGTACTCTTTGCCCTCCCGTATCTGGCGGGGGATAAATTTGAACTCCTGCGGGATGATGGGAAGGTTTTCACGGCGGAAGCCGGAGAACCCGTAAGCATCGGGCATGGCAAGCTGGACGAGATGGCCGAACGCCCAGGTAACGAGGTAGTCGTTGCCTGAGAGGTAGCCATCGTGACGCTGGCGAACATTCAACACGTTTGCTATATCCTTCGCGACGGAAGGTTTCTCTGCGATAATTGCTGTAATCATATTTCTTTGGTTTTTAATGGTTTGACAAAAAGTGTCCCGTCACTTGGGGACGGGACACCTCGGATAGTTACTTGTGATAATCTTACCGGATAAGACGGGTATCAGAGGCGGGGACTTTTGCGCTGCCGGGGTTTGGGCTTGTCCTGTTGCAGCTCCTGTTTCTTATCTTCTTTCTTGCCCTCTTTCTGTTCCTGCTTGCGGTCTTGCTGCTCCTTCTGCTCTCCGGTGGGACGGGTTTGTGCAGACTGTAAGGCTTCTTTCAGGCTCTTGGTGGCTTCGTTGGTCTTGCCCTCGGAATTGACGGCTACCTGTACCTCGTTCTCGACGGCGGGTTTGACACGTCCCTCTTCGAGTGCGGTCTTGTAATCCTTGGGGAACATGAAGGCGGGGTATTTCTGTCCGGGCTGCCACGTGATGTACCCCTGATAGGATTTGCCGTTCTGGTCTTTCAAACCGGAAACTTTGACTGTGCCGCCGCCCGCAAGTTCCGTTTGCGACTTTTCGGTGAGTTCCTGTTTGCGGAAGGTCTTGGGGACTTCCTGATTGGCGGTCTGTTTCTGCAACTCCTTGTGTGCGTCCATCGCCAGTTTAGCCCGGTCATTGAACAGCAATTCAAGTTGCATCTTGGCAGCGTTGAACTGGACGGGGGCTTCGTAAGTTTTGGGCTTCTGCCCTTCTTTGGCTTTGGTCTGGAATTTACATACCACGGCTTCGCCCTTTTTCAGCCGTGCCACCTCGTCAGGGGTGAAGGTATGCCCGTTCTTTTCCGCCGGGATGCGCACCTTGTCAGCCGGGAAGGATGCGAGTTCATTCGTTTTCTGGTTACGGCTGACGAGGGACGGGACTTTCTCGCCCGCCCGGTTGGTGAGTTCGACAATGCGCCCCATGTTCCCGGCGGTCTTGATAGCGTCGCTATCTTCCTTCGTGAAGG
>PPYE01357900.1_pt1 | contig 15736 bp, 10 predicted proteins | sample 1559881 | NCBI WGS metagenome assembly PPYE01 (sample SAMN08240022, study PRJNA423297) | Human gut metagenome, whole genome shotgun sequencing project. | reverse complement strand
TAAAATTAAGTATTAACTGGGTCAACCAACTTTACAATTAAGACTGAAAGTAGTCAACTAAAAGCGTTAAACTACACGTTTTAGAATGTTACCGCGTACTGGCAACACTATTACATGTACGCGGTAACGACATTACCAATACGCGGTAACAGCGTTACCAGTACGCGGAAATCACCCAAAGGGGGTGCACTTGTCTCAAGTGCACCAACAAAGCAAGCGATGCACCAACAAAGTAAGTGGTGCACCAACAAAACAAGCGATGCACCAACAAAGCAAGCGATGCACCAATAAAGCAATTGGTGCACCAACAAAGCACAATTGGTGCACTTGAGACAAGTGCACCCCCTTTAGGCACCACCTTTGGGCACCCCCTAAGAGGTACCCCAGCAAAAAAATCCTTGCAAAATGCTTGCTCGTTTCACAATTAATGCGTATCTTTACCCCGCGAAATAGAAATCCGCACGCAGAACGTGTTTTGTGCGGACACAGACATTATTACCCTTATATACTGCTCGCGCGAGCGTAAGTATAACTCGGTTCTCTTCGGTGTTAAGACGGAAGGAAGTGTTGTTGTATTTACGCGATTTTTGTTTTATTACGTTTCTACTCCACACCGCTCCCAACCGCATCTTCTCCAGGCACGCTGACGCCCATGAAGCACGCAAAGCAAGTTAAAGCGATGCACGTGCTGACGCCTGCAAGGCACGCTGGCGCCCGTCGGAGCACACGACGCCGAACCCATACCTCTCAAAGAATCTAAAGACCACAAACTTTTTAAATACTATACCTATGGAACTTAAACAAGCTACTGCCGGAACAATGGAGTCCGGCGACATCATGATTCAGATTGCCCCTTGCGAGAAAGAGGGACTGAACATCGATTTGCAGAGTTCGGTTGCCTACCAGTTCGGCGACCAGATACGCAAGGTGATAGCTGAGACGCTCGAAGGACTCGGTATCACCCGTGCCGAGGTGCACGCCACTGACAAGGGCGCGCTCGACTGCACTATCCGCGCACGCGTCACTGCGGCTGCCGTAAGAGCTACGGGCAAAGACGTGTGGAAAGACTAACCCCCAAAAACTTTTTGACCTATGAAACGACTAAGAAGAACTATGATGTTCGTGCCGGGAAACAACCCCGGTATGATGCAGGATGCATATATATATCATCCCGACTCAATAATGCTCGACCTTGAGGACTCTGTTACAATGGCAGAGAAAGACGCGGCACGCCTGCTCGTCTACAACGCATTGAAGACCATCGACTATGGCACGACGGAAATGGTGGTGCGCATCAACCCTCTGAACACTCCGTACGGCAAGAAGGACATCGAGGCTGTCGTTAAGGCTGGCGTCGACGTCATCCGTATGCCTAAGACCGAGACCGCCGAGGAGGTGATCGAGGTGGAGCGCGAGATAGAGAAGGTGGAGCAGGAGCTGGGCTGCGTGGGTCGCACGCAGATAATGGCTGCGCTCGAGAGCACGCTCGGCGTTGTGAACGCCTACGCCATCGCTACCGCTTCTAAGCGCATGATGGGCATAGCGCTCGGCGCGGAGGACTACTGCGCCAACCTGAAGACACAGCGCTCGCCCGAGGGCATGGAGCTGCTCATGGCACGCCAGACCATCGTGGTGGCTGCACGCGCTGCAGGCATCGACGCGCTCGACACCGTCTACTCTAACCTCAACGATATGGAGACATTCCGCAAGGAGGTGGAGCTGATTCATCAGTTGGGCTTCGACGGTAAGTCGATCATCAACCCGCGCCAGATTGAAATCATCAACGAGGTGTTCACGCCGACTCAGAAGGCTATCGACAAGGCGCTCGCCGTTATCGCTGCCATCAAGGAGGCTGAGAAGAAGGGTTCGGGCGTTATCGCCGTGAACGGTAAAATGGTTGACCGACCAGTGGTGATACGCGCACAGCGCGTCATCGACTTGGCACTGGCTTCGGGCGTAATTAAACAGGAGGACATAGCATGAGCACACTGAACGAAAGACATACCCTCGCCGAGCAGGTGGCTCAGGCTATGGGAAAGAGCGTATATAATAATGTAGAGGCACACAAGGACATCACGCCGCGCCTCGAACTGCAGCAGAAAAGCCCCAAACTCATGACGCTCGAGGAGGCTATTCGCCACTCGGGACTGAAGGACGGCATGACAATATCGTTCCACCACCACTTCCGCGGTGGAGACAAGGTGGTAAACATGGTTGTGGCTAAGCTCGCAGAGATGGGATTCAAGGATCTGCACCTCGCAGCTTCGAGCTTGCAGGACGTGCACGAACCGCTCATCGAGCACATTCGCAACGGTGTAATCACAGAGATTTCAACATCGGGTCTGCGCGGCGAACTGGCTAAGGAGATTTCGCACGGACTGATGGAGAAGCCGGTGGTGTTCCGCTCGCACGGCGGACGCGGCGAGGCTATCGCTTCGGGCGAGTTGCACATCGACGTGGCGTTCCTCGGCGCTTCTTCTTCCGACCCGCTCGGCAACGCCTGCGGCTACTCGCGCTCGGAGAACGCTAAGAGCATCTGCGGTTCGCTCGGTTATGCGCTGCCCGACGCTCACTACGCCGACAAGGTGGTGATCCTCACCGACGACCTCGTGCCTTATCCTAACACTCCGAACTCTATCTCGGAGCACGACGTCGACTACGTTGTGGAGGTTGAGTCGGTAGGCGACTCATCGAAGATTGCTTCGGGAGCCATCCGCGACACAAAGAACCCGCGCGACATTCTGCTCGCTCAGCAGGCTGCGAAGGTGATCGTGAACAGCGGCTACTTCAAGAACGGATTCTCTATACAAACCGGTTCGGGCGGCGCTTCGCTCGCTGCCGTGAAGTATATACGTCAGAGCATGATAGACCAGGACATCAAGGCTTCGTTCGCCCTCGGCGGCATCACCGCTCACATGGTGAAGATGCACGAGGAAGGACTCATCGAGCGCCTCATCGACGTGCAGTCGTTCGACAAGGTGGCTGCAGAGTCGCTCAAGAACGACCCGAAACACAAGGAGGTGTCGGCTTGCGAATATGCAAGTATGCACGAGCAGGGCGCTGCCACACACTATCTCGACATCGTGATACTCTCGGCACTTGAGGTGGACGTCAACTTCAACGTGAACGTGCTCGTAGGTAGCGACGGCATCATACGCGGCGCTATCGGCGGACACCCCGACACAGCAGAAGACTCGGCACTCTCTATAATCGTCTGCCCGCTGCTCCGCGGCAGAATACCGTGCGTCGTTAACGAGGTTACTACGCTCATCACTCCGGGTCGCACCGTAGACGTGGTCGTAACCGAATACGGCATCGCTGTCAACCCGGCTCGACCAGAAATAGCAGAACGCCTGAAGGCTGCCGGCTTGAAGCTCGTCACACTCGAGGAGCTCCGCGACCGCGCACTCTCTGTAATCGGCAACCCCGCACCGCTGCCGTTCGGCGACAAGGTGGTAGGCGTCGTGATGAACCGCGACGGCTCGGTAATGGATGTTATCAAGAATATCAAGGATTAGGAAAAAAGGGTTAAGAACAATAGAAGAAAACAACGCTCTGCGAATTTAAAATACGACAACTCGCAAGGCTAAACAATCGAAAAAAGGCTGCAGCACGATTGCTTGCAGCCTTTTTGCTAACACCTCACGCAGCGACAAAAACAATATTTTTGCAAAACGACGATTCTGCGAAAAAGTTCGCCCGAAAAGTTTGTTTTTATCAGTAGAAATATGTATCTTTACGCCGTGAAATAAAGAGTCCGCAGAAGCGATGCCGTTATCGTGCGGACACAACCTAAAATCTACCCATACTACTCGCGCGAGCGTAAGTATTGAGAACATAACAGCGCGCCGAAAGCGTGCTGATCTCTTCAGCATTTTGGAAGGGAGTGTTGTCGTATTTACGTGGATTTTCCGTCAACAGACTACTGCATACTCCCGCACCATTATCAGCTCTGATAAAAAGAAACCAAAGGCCCCATAGCCCAAACCCATAAAACCCATACCAATGATTACGCTCAACGAACTTCTGGCGAGCCGCGACGCACGCCATGCCACACAGCAGAAGCTGCTGGCTGAACACTCGGGAAAGACACTGGTGTGCCTTACTGTCGTCATGCCAGGAAGCGTAAAGCGTAATCATCAGTCGCTCACGGCAGCACACGCCGCTGTAGAAGCCATGCGCAAAGCTTTCGGTCAAGAGCAGCTCCTCGAGCTCGACCTCGAAACCGGCTACGAAGCCTACCTCATCACCCCGATGCCGCTCCTCGAAGCCAAGCGCATAGCCGTCAACATCGAAGACACCCACCCACTCGGACGACTCTTCGACATCGACATCATCAACGCCGACGGCGTGCCCGTCTCAAGAGACGCCATCGGCGAAAAGCCACGACGCTGTCTGGTATGCGACCAAGAAGCGCGCTACTGCATGAGGATGCGCTGGCACACGCAAGAAGAGATATGGGCGAAAATCAACGAAATGGTGGACAGCTACGTCGAAGCCCACAAATCTTAATACTTAAACCTATGGAGATACAGACCCTCAACCCCGCAACACCCCGTCAGCGCCAACGCATAGAAGCGTTCCTCAAACGCAACGGACTGCACATCGATGACATGAACTACTACGCCGCAGTGCTCGACGACGACGGCGAGATGATAGCCGGTGGCGGATTGAAGGACGACGTAATAAAGTGCGTTGCAGTGGACGATGCGCACAAAGGCGAAGCTATAGCCAACACGCTCGTCTCGCACCTCATATCGCACGCCAACCAGGAGGGCTACAGCTGCATCAAGCTGTTCACAAAGCCAAAAAACCGACAACTCTTCGAGAGTCTGTCGTTCAGGCTCCTCGCCGAAGCCCCCAAAGCAATACTCATGGAGACCGGCATCGGAGGAATCAGCAATACGGTCGAGGCTCTGAAAAAGATAAAAGAGGAATCAGAAAAGTATAAAGAATACAATAAGGAGTGTAAAGAGGACAGTAAGAAGTGTAAAGAGGATAGTAAGGAATGTAAAGAGGAAGAAAAAACAAATCTCAACACCACAACACCTCAACTTCTCAACACCACATATCTCAACACCACAACACCTCAACACCTCAACACCTCATATCTCAACACCTCAACACCTCAACATCTCAACACCACACCGCCTCGTGGAGGCGTTGTGGTAATGAACTGCAACCCCTTCACCCTCGGCCACCGCTACCTCATTGAGCAAGCCGCCAAGCAAGTGGAACGGTTATATGTAATGGTAGTAAGAGAAGACTGCTCGCTCTTCGCATACACAGAGCGCAAAGCGATGGTAGAGCAAGGCGTTGCAGACATCGAGAACGTCAACGTAATCGACGGCAGCGACTATGCAATCAGTCGCGCGACGTTCCCTACCTACTTTCTGAAGCGACTCGACGACGCTGCCGACACGCAGATGCTGCTCGACCTCGATCTGTTCCGCCGTCACATCGCGCCAGCTCTCGGCGCAACCGTGCGTTTCGTAGGCACAGAGCCGACCGACCAGCTCACACGACGCTACAACCAACTGATGCACGAAGCGCTCAAAGACGTTCGCGAGACAGCCCGACTGGAGAAAGACGGCTACGCAGTAAGCGCATCGCGCGTCCGCAAGGCAATGGAAGAAGGCGACATGAACACAATAAGACAGCTCGTGCCGCCCACCACCCTACCTTATATAATAGCACACCTCGCTACACAAGCGCTGCAGGCTGAGCTCGACACCACGCCGAAGCCCGGTCTTGTAGACAAAGACAATAACGGAGCGCACCGCGACATGGATCATGCGCTGATGCAACTCAGCATCAACACGCTCCACCCCTACTTCGTGCGCCTCGCACTCCTCGGTTTCGCCGACACTCTCCCGTCTCACACAGTCATAAGAGACGTCGGAATAGAAGCCGAAAAGGCTATGCTCGCAGCCACAAACGGCGTAAACACGCATAAAGGCGCCCTCTTCTCAATGGGCTTAGCCGTAGTAGCAGCAGCCTACGTGGAGAAAAAAGCAGCAGCTAACAAAGAAGAAAGAGGAAAAGAAGAAAGAAAAGAAGAAAGAGGAAAGGAAAGAGAAAAAGAAGAAAGAGGAAAGGAAAGAGAAAAAGAAGAAAGAGAAGATAGCCTGGTCTCTCCAGAAAGCCTAACCCCCATAGAAAGCCTAGCATCCCCTCTATCCTCACTCCAGCTCACAATAAAGGCTCTCGCAGCCAGCTTCCCCGACACCAGCGGCACGCACGGCAGCAAGGCAAAGCAGCTCTCCAACGGCACAACAACCATAAAAGGAGCGCTCGACAACGCCCGCGAAGGCTACGAAAAACTGTTCGCCGAATGGCTGCCGTTCTACAACGAACGCAGAAAGAACCACGATGCGCACGCTCTGCACAAAACATTGCTGCGCATCATGTGCGACCTCGACGACACCAACGTAATCTATCGCACCAACGTCGCCACGGCAGAAGAAGTGAAGCAGGAAGCAAGAGCTTTGCTCGCCAGCTTCGAAGAGGCATACGCCGCTGAAGACAAAGAGAAGTGCGCATCAGCCATAGAAGAGAAGTGCGCATCAGCCGAACTTCTCGCTCTCAAAGATATGGACCGCCGCTACACCGAGCGGAACATTTCGCCAGGAGGCGCAGCAGACATGCTATCGCTCACCGTGTTCATCGGAAGCATACAGACATACTAACAAAGAAGAAGATAAAAGAATACAGACATCCTACGACAAAGGATAGAAGTACACAAACATACTAACAACAAAAGAATATTAATAATTAAACAAACTAATAACTTAAAACCTTGGCATTATGGTAGAACTTATTAATCACGGAGTCTATCTCCTCAACGGTACCGAAGTTTGCGACAAGTACGAAGGCATGACACCCGACGAAGCTCGCGAGAATACTATCACCTACGGCATACTCCGCTCTCACGACGTGGACGGCTCGAAGGGAAAGAAGATGCGCATCCGCTTCGACGCAATGATGTCACACGACATCACATACGTTGGAATCATTCAGACAGCACGTGCAAGCGGTCTGCAAGAGTTCCCGTTGCCTTACGCTATGACAAACTGCCACAACTCGCTCTGCGCAGTAGGCGGCACTATCAATGAGGACGACCACGTATTCGGTCTGTCAGCAGCTAAGAAGTACGGCGGCATCTACGTTCCTGCCAACCAGGCTGTCATCCACCAGTATGCTCGCGAGATGATGGTGAAGTGCGGCAACATGATTCTCGGTTCAGACTCTCACACACGCTACGGCTCGCTCGGTAACATGGGCGTCGGCGAAGGCGGCGGCGAGCTCGTGAAGCAGTTGCTCAAGAACACATGGGACATCAACGCACCGGAAGTGGTGCTCGTATGGCTCGAGGGCAAGCCCAAGAAGGGCGTAGGTCCGCACGACGTGGCTATCTCTCTCGTTAAGGCTACATTCGAGAGCGGCGTTGTGAAGAACAAGGTGCTCGAGTTCGCAGGTCCTGGCGTTAAGGAGTTGCCTATCGACTTCCGTAACGGTATCGACATCATGACTACCGAGACCACTTGCTTGAGCTCTATCTGGGTTACAGACGAAGAGGTGAAGCACCACTACGACATACACGAGCGTTCGCAGGACTTCAAGGAACTGAAGCCGGGCGACGTAGCTTACTACGATATGATGATTCGCATCGACCTTTCTTCTCAGGAGGCGATGATCGCTCTGCCGTTCCACCCGTCGAACGCAGTTACTATCCACGAGCTTCAGGCCGACCCGGTGGGCATCCTCACACGCATCGAGGAAGACGCAAAGAAGCGCTTCGGCGACAAGGTAGACGTGCACCTCGTCGACAAGGTTGTCGACGGTAAGGTTTACGCCGACCAGGGTATCATCGCCGGCTGCTCGGGCGGTACATACGACAACCTCGCAGAGGCTGGCGCTATCCTTAAGGGCAAGAGCATCGGCAACGACTACTTCACAGCTTCGGCTTATCCGCAGTCGACACCGGTATCAATGGCTGTAACACGCGAAGGCATCACAGCCGACCTCATCGAAGCGGGCGTTGTGATGAAGCCGGCATTCTGCGGTCCGTGCTTCGGCGCAGGCGACGTTCCGTCTAACAACGGTCTGTCTATCCGCCACACCACACGCAACTTCCCCAACCGCGAGGGTTCTAAGCCTGGTCAGGGTCAGCTCTCTCTCGTTGCGCTTATGGACGCACGCTCTATCGCTGCTACAGCAGCCAACGGCGGCGTGATTACGGCTGCGACAGACATAGAGTACGAGAACACTCACAAGCCATACGCTTACGACGACAAGATATACAAGTGCCGCGTATACAACGGCTACGGCAGACCGCGTCCTGAGACAGAGCTTCGCTACGGTCCGAACATCAAGGACTGGCCTACAATGTATCCGATGCAGGAGAACATGTTGCTCGAGTTGGCAGCTGTTATCCACGACCCGGTTACAACTACCGACGAGCTTATCCCGTCTGGCGAGACAAGCTCTTACCGTTCTAACCCGTTGAAGCTTTCTGAGTTCGCCCTCTCTCGCCGCGTGCCTGAGTACGTTGGTCTGAGCAAGGAGATTCAGAAGCAGGACCTCGCACGCCGTGCAGGTGAGGTGAGCGCAAACATCGCAGAGGCTCTCGCAAAAGTAGGCGCAAAGGCAGAGGAGACATCGTTCGGCTCATGCGTATTCGCCAACCGTCCTGGCGACGGCTCGGCTCGCGAGCAGGCTGCTTCTTGCCAGAAGGTGCTCGGCGGCGACGCTAACGTTTGCTACGAGTACGCTACAAAGCGCTACCGTTCTAACTGTATCAACTGGGGTATCGTGCCGTTCACAATCGCCAAGGACGTTGAGTTCAACTTCGAGCCGGGCGACAAACTCTTCGTGCCGGGCATCCGCGAGGCTATCCTCGCTGGCAAGGAGGAGATCGACGCGCAGGTTATCGCTCGCGACGGCGTTAAGCCTATACACCTCTTCTTCCAGAACCTCACCGCCGACGAGCGTCAGATTCTGGCAGACGGTTGCTTGATGAACTATTATAAGAACAAGAAATAAACTCTTAAATCCAAATAACTATGACCGAAAAAATTCAGATGACCACTCCACTCGTAGAGATGGATGGCGACGAGATGACCCGTATTTTGTGGCAGATGATCAAGGATGAGCTTATCCTTCCGTTCGTTGACCTCAAGACAGAGTATTACGACTTGGGACTCGTTAAGCGCGACGAGACCGGCGACCAGATAACAAAGGACGCAGCCGAGGCTACAAAGCGTCTGGGCGTAGCCGTTAAGTGTGCTACCATCACACCTAACCACCAGCGCATGGACGAATACAAGCTGCACCAGATGTGGAAGAGCCCGAACGGCACCATCCGCTCTATCCTCGACGGCACCGTATTCCGCACACCTATCACTATCCCGAGCATCCATCCTGCAGTGAAGAACTGGGAGAAGCCTATCACCATCGCTCGTCACGCTTACGGCGACGTTTACAAGAGCGTTGAGATACGTGCCGACGAGCCGGGCGTAGCTAAGCTCGTCTTCGACGGCGAGAGCGGCAAGCACGAGGAGGTTGTGGTTCACACATTCAAGGGCGCCGGCGTGCTCCAGGCAATGCACAACACCGACAAGTCGATTCGTTCGTTCGCACACTCTTGCTTCAAGTTCGCACTCGACACCAACCAGAGCCTCTGGTTCTCTACAAAGGACACCATCTCGAAGAAGTACGACGCACAGTTCAAGATTATCTTCTACGAGGTATTCGAGGAGTACAAGGAGGAGTTTGAGAAGCGCGGTTTGGAGTTCTTCTACACTCTCATCGACGACGCTGTAGCACGCGTTATCCGCTCTAAGGGCGGCTTCATCTGGGCTTGCAAGAACTACGACGGCGACGTTATGTCCGACATGGTTTCTACAGCATTCGGCTCGTTGGCAATGATGACTTCTGTGCTCGTTTCGCCGGACGGCAAGTACGAGTACGAGGCTGCTCACGGCACCGTTACACGCCACTACTACAAGTATCTGAAGGGCGAAGAGACATCTACCAACCCGATGGCTACTATCTTCGCTTGGAGCGGCGCTCTGCGCAAGCGCGGCGAGATGGACAACCTGCCCGAACTCGTACGCTACGCTGACGCTCTCGAGGCTGCTTGCTTCGACACTCTCAACGAGGGTATCGTAACGAAGGACCTCGCAGGTCTTATGGAAGGCGTTACTCCGCAGACAAAGAACTCTGCAGGCTTCATCGCTGCCATCCGCGAGCGCTTGGAGAAGAAGCTGGCTTAATTCGTACTGAACAAGCTGGTTGAACCGCTTTTAACAATAATGTTTTACTTCGGATTAACCGGACTTAAAATATTACACTAAACAACGGATCAACCGGGTTTAGAATATTATACAGAACAACGGATTAACCGGATTGAACGGATTTTCTTCATTTAGTAAAGAATCCGCTTAATCCGATTAATCCGTTGTTCGTTTCTACGCACCAAGTCTGTGCTCTTCATCACTACAAATACTACAGTTTGTACGTTAAAGACTATTGCTATTCGATAAAACAGACAGCAATAGTCTTTTATATTTTCGCAGTAAAACCTCACGAAAAGTCATCGTCACCCGAACGGAATCTGATCGGGCGGCGAACGGAATCTGATCGGACGGCGAACGGAATCTGATCGGGCGGCGGACGGAATCCGATCAGACGGCGGACGGAAACGGTGAGAAAAGCTTACCGGACAAACAATAGTTTAAAACCAACATTTCGTTGATATTTGTTTGCTGTTTCGCCAATTCTTTGTACATTTGCCACAAACCATGCTGTTAGACTAACAGAACGTGGCATAACCATTAAAAAAACCATCGTAATGAAACACAGGTTAATCGCACTGGGTCTGCTGGCATCTGCCGTAGGACTCGCACAAGCACAAAGCACCCGTCAGTTGTATCTTGTGAAAGGCAAGAAAGTTGTAGCTACATTCCCAGCTTCGGACGTCGACTTCATCACGTTCGACGGCACACAGCAGTTCTACCTGCCTATCACGCTGAAGCAGGGCGAGGGCACAACCATCGTGATGTACAACGCGAGCGACGACTGGGACAAGGACCCGGCGGAGCGAAAGTTCGACCAGCTTGCCGGACAGCCTGTGAAATTCGTATGGTATAGCGACTACGGATTCGACGGCACGCTGAAGATTACGTCGGCAAGCGGCGAAGACGTGCCTTACGAGTACGTCACCGACGACGAGGACTTCGGCTCGTGCTGGCTCTGCATCATGCCGGCGGAGCCGATAACCATAGAGACAGTGGGCAAGGAGAAGACTACGTTCGCAGGTCGCGCCTTCGTGGGCGACTATAAGGGTTTCCCCATCTCGGTCGGCACAAACGGCGTGCTGCAGAGCGCAGAGCCTACGCTCAGCCTCAACCTCGCCGCCAACTCGTCGTTCCACGCTACGGTGAGCGGAGAGAAGACTTTCGGAGGATGCTACACGTTCAACGACGCCACAAACCGATTCTCTTACGACGACGCGTACAGCGCCGACGTGTGGGGACGACGCACGTACGGCGTCTCGGGCAAGTGGTTTGAGAGCGGCGACGCACTCGTGGTGGTGAACGACCTTAACAACGACAAGCCCGACTACAACCGCTACTACTTCGCAAGCACCGCCGACTGCTCATACACGGCTGCCGCAAGCGACTCGTACGGCTCGCGCTACCTTCTGGAACTGCTCGAAGGCGCCGCACGACGCTGGTACTACTACGACCGTCTCTCTAACTCTATCGAGCCGGTGAGTCTCAGTTTCTCTAAGGGCGCATCGGTAGCCGACGCCGCCGACGCTCTCGTGAGCAACGCTGCAGGCGAGACGCTGTTCCGCTACACACGCGCTTCGGAGACGGCACAGCCCACATTCCAGCTGAAAGGCAAGGAGGCAGGCACGTTCCAACCCGAAAGCGGTACGGGCGACGCTCTGATGCTCGACGGATTCGGCAACGCCACATACGGCGCCGTGAAGGGCACGTATACTTACGAGAACGGCGTGGTGAAGATGAAGCCTACGACGGGCAGCGAGATGACGTTCCTCGTAGACCTCACGACGATGAAATACTCTACTTCGGCTGCGGCTGAATGGGACGGCGCCGAGAACTTCGCAGCGCCAGTCTCTGGCAGGTACGACTCGAACACTATGTCGACGGGTATGTTCGCTCTGCAGTTCAACCACAACTATGCGGGCAAGGAGGCGAAAGGCTCTGTGAAGGTGCAGGTGACGCTGACCAGCGATATGTACGAGACGAAGGAGATAATAGCCAGCACCGCGTCGTACACATACGACGCTACGGCTAACCAGATAACCGTCTCGGGCGTACTCGCAGGCACGGCTGACGGCAGAAACAGCGAGCGCATAAGCATAGTGTTCGACGTGAACGACGCAAAGACTCAGCTCACTTGCAACGAGGACAAGCTGCTGCGCGCCGTTTCGGGCGGCGACACACGCTACATCAACCTCAAGGGCCTGACGCTGCAGGCACGCTGATGCCCCCACTCCATCACAAACAGTAAGAGAAAGGATACATTATGAGAACAAGAATAATTGCTATACTCGCTCTGCTCGCCACGACTCTCGGCACGCACGCCGACGATGTGGTGACGGTGGTGACGCAGAACGGACAGAAATCGTACTCTATGGACAAGCTGGCGCGCATCGAACTGGGCGAAGACGACCTCGTGGTGGTCGGTTCCGACGAGAAAGGCACGACGTACGCCTTCGACAAAGTGCAGAAGATTCTGATTTCGCTCAACACGACGGCGCTCAACGACGCCACAGCCGACAGCAAGCCCACGCTCACGCTCACCGTCTCTACAGACGGCGCAGAGATGAGCTTCAACGGATGGGACAGCAACATCGCAGCCCCACTCTACGTCTATGACGCAGGCGGCAGAAGCGTGCTCCATCGCGAGGCGTGGCGCGGCGAGACCGTGAGCATATCGGCGCTCGCTAAGGGCGTGTACGTGGTGAAGGCCGGTGAGCACACCGCGAAGTTCAGGAAGTAACAACAAAAAACGTAGCGGAGGTCTCTGGCCTCCGCAGCAACCAACACAGTAAATAGCGAATATTAGCTATAGACTTGGTGCTGCGGAGGCCGGAGACCTCCGCTACGTATATATAAACTCTTTACTTCTTCTTTCTCGGCTTGCGGCGTGCCCATCCTTCTTCAGAGAAGTCTGGCTCCTCGCCTTTGAGCTGAATGTCGGGGTTGTTGATGAACTGTCGCCAGTCGTCCTGGCGTCCGCTCTCGTAGCGCGAACCTCCGCGCTGACCACGCTGCGAACGGTTGCGACCCTCCATCTCGTTGCGGCGCTTAGAGCGCTTCTCATACGGATTGGCGTCGTTGGCAGCGTCCTTGCGGCGCGATGTACGACCACCGTCGCGGTCGGAAGTGCGGCGCGAGCCACGCTTTGCGTCGCCACTTGAAGCAGCAGCCGTGTCATCGGCGTCGTTGCAGCGCACGGTGCGGTTGCGGTAAGACGCTCCGTTCAGCGCGCGCATCACCTTCTCGGCGTCCTGCTCCGGCACTTCGATATACGAAATGCGTGCAAGCAGGTCGATGTGTCCCACATCCTGGCGGCCATGCACGTTGCGGTTGATGAACTGCATCACCTCACCAGGATAGAATCCGTCGTCTTTTCCCAGGTTGATGAACAGACGGCGATAGCCTGCCTCCGGCGCACGCTTCTCGCGCTTTCTGCCGTCGCGGCCCTCGCCGCGCTCCTTGCGGTCGCGTGTGGTAGAAGGCTTCACTATCTCCGGCGCGTTGGCGTAGTACTTCAAGAACTTGCCGAACTCCAACGAAACTATCTTCTTCAGTATATCCTCCTTGTCAAAGTACTCGAAGTGGCGGTTGATGTCCTCCATGAACGGAGCAATCTGTTCGTCGTCCACATCCACCTTCTCTATCTCGTCGATGGCCTTGAAAAGCTGCTTAGAGCAAATCTCCTGCGGCGTAGGCAGCGTGCCGTCAACGAACTCCTTGCCTATCACGCGCTCCACCTCGCGAACACGTCCGCGCTCCTTGGTGTGGATGATAGAGATAGAGGTGCCCTTCTTGCCCGCACGACCCGTACGGCCAGAGCGGTGAGTATAACTCTCGGTGTCGCCCGGCATACCATAGTTGATGACATGCGTGAGGTCGTCCACGTCCAGACCGCGCGCAGCCACGTCTGTAGCCACGAGCAGCTGCGTGATGTGCTGGCGGAACTTCTGCATAGTGATGTCGCGCTGCTGCTGCGAGAGGTCGCCGTGCAGCGGTTCGGCGTTGTATCCGTCGCGTATGAGCTTGTCAGCCACCTCCTGCGTCTCAGCCTTGGTGCGGCAGAACACGATGCCGTAGATGCGCGGATAGAAGTCGACGATGCGCTTCAGCGCAAGGTACTTGTCCTTCGCGTTCACCATATAGTAGATATGGTTGACATTCTCAGCGCCCTCGTTGCGCGAACCCACCACAATCTCCTTGTGATCGTGCAGATAGTTGAGCGCAATCTTCTCAATCTCCTTGCTCATCGTAGCCGAGAAGAGCAGCGTGTTGCGGTCGGCAGGCACGTTGTCGAATATCTCGTTGATGCTGTCAGAGAAGCCCATGTTGAGCATCTCGTCAGCCTCGTCGAGCACAACGTTCTGCACGGCGTCGAGCTTGGCTGCTCCGCGGTGCATAAGGTCGATAAGACGGCCCGGTGTAGCCACGATAATCTGCGCGCCGTGCTTCAGCGCGCGCATCTGGTCGACGATAGACGTACCGCCGTATACTGCTACAATGTTGATTCCTTTAATATACTTTGAGAACGACTTCAAGTCGTCGGCTATCTGTAGGCAAAGCTCGCGTGTGGGCGAGATGACGATAGCCTGCGTAGTGCGGTCTGTTGGGTCGGTGCGTTGCAGCAACGGAATGCCGAAAGCGGCTGTCTTGCCGGTTCCGGTCTGCGCAAGTGCGATAACATCGTTGCCGTTACCCAACAAAAACGGTATAACTTCCTCCTGAACCGGCATCGGATGTTCGAAGCCGAGTTCCTCGATGGCGCGGCGAATCTCTTCGCTTACGCCCAATTCTTCAAATGTCTTCAATGTAAAAATGTTGTTTCTTTAATGCCTGCAAGCCAGAGGCTTCGCAGAGCTGCTTAATACTAAAAAAGGGGTGGACTTAACTCTAATCTGTAGCTGCTCGGTGTCTTCCCCAGCCATGTCACAACGTCGTATCTTTAGCGAATAAGAAATTGATTGAAGACATTAGGGCAGCTTCCCGTAAAATATAAATCCTGAATTCGGATACAAAGTTACTGCAAATCGAAGACAATACAAAATGAATTCATTCATTTTTATTGTTGAGATGCAGCGTAACTTATCAAAAGTTACTGCAAAAATCCGATTAAGCGAAGCAAATGGAAATTTATTTACATTTGTGAGCGCGAGGATTTTATCTAAATCGAAGACAATACAAAATGAATTCATTCATTTTTATTGTTGAGATGCAGCGTAACTTATCAAAAGTTACTAAAAAGTAAAAGAGTAAAAAGATTAAGGCAAAGAGCATATAAACCAATAAACGCCCGTGCAAGACACGGGCGTTTATTTTGTTATAATGTAGGTTTGTGACTAATTTAGACTATGCATTATAATACATGGTAGTGTAAACAGAACTGTGTCACGGCTCTGTTTTTTATTCTTTGCCTCTTATTTGTGTGCAGATTTCATATCTGC